>Ga0222712_10007799_pt1 | contig 10266 bp, 15 predicted proteins | sample C33_657DmetaG_FD_165043 | JGI IMG/M metagenome (GOLD analysis project Ga0222712, IMG submission 165043) | Estuarine water microbial communities from San Francisco Bay, California, United States - C33_657D | ecosystem: Environmental > Aquatic > Marine > Unclassified | place: USA: California...
GATAAATCCAGGAACGGTCTACACGTTCGCCATTGGTAAAAACGTAGCGATGCCAGTGTATGAGAAGGAGCCAAAGAAGGAATATTTAACCTTACCTGTCGAAATTTCAGATGAGCAAGTCGCGAAAGGCGCCAGTTTATTCGGCAAATATTGTGGGCCATGCCATAACTTAAATGCAGGTAATCCAGGTGGAACTATCCCTAACTTGACCTATTCGCATCCGGATATAATGGGTGCTTTCCATCAAATCGTGAGAGACGGTATATTCTTGCCAAAGGGTATGCCGAAATTTGGCGGTAGACTAAGTGACACCGACATTTCCAATATCAAAGGGTATATCCTGGCGACTGCGAAGAAAAATAGAGAGAAAAAATAAAAAAAAGCCCCTTCGATTTAGATGGGGCTTTTTTTATTGGTTAGACAAATCCAGAATCTCAATATTCCTAAAGTCAATTTCCTGCCCCTCGCTTTGAAGCGCAATGAATCCACTTTTCAATAATTTGCCATCTAACTTAAGTGCTGGGTTGTAGCGATTCGCCACGCCTCCACCTATTTGGGGTTGAGAGTATTCTAATACTGTTTTTCCATTGATTTTATGGGTAACCAAGGAGTCACCGCGAACGATTAATTCTACCGTAATCCAGCGTTCGTTTTCAAAGGTTTCTGAGCTAGAATTGATGCAATGACGTGGATCGATTCTGCCTTGGTAAACGACGTCTGTTCCAGGTGAGCACATGTTTCCTGTGGGTCTGGGTTTGCCATCCGCTAGAACACCTAGGAATTGCATTTCCACCGAGATAGGCCAATCTTGTTCTTTCTGCATAGTACGAGGATCTTGTGAATGAAACATTACACCGGAGTTTCTCTCAGTATAAATGGGCGCATCATTTCGCCAAAGCCCCGTAAATCGATATTGTAATCGAAGAATGTAGTTCGAGAATGGTTTGTTGAAATACAAGTGCCCATAACGCTCATTGAAATGGTCATATTGATCATAGCGCACTTTAATCATTCCGTCTTCGGCTCTAAAGGTGTTTCCGTAATTATCGCCCACTTCGTGGTGGTGGATTTTTACGGTCCAGTTCTTTAGGTTTTTGCCGTTAAACAGTTGAATCCATTTTTCTTTTTTGGGCTTTGCATCTGAAAGGAATACTAAACAACAAAGTGCGGTAATTACTAGTGTTTTCATAGAGCTTATTGTGAGCATTAAAGTAAGTGAAATATGGACTAAAATGAAATTAACTTGCTGATTTTCTGAACTTTTGAATATTCTCACTAGTTTAGTGAATATATGTGCTAAACTAATTTGACATGAAAATAATTTACCTCGTTGCCGGCATTGCGTTTGTTTTCTTGATGATACAATCCTATAAAGTTGTGAGTAGCAGTCTGAAAACGGAGAACCAAAAATATAGGGTAGTTCGTACAGAAGCTCAATTCGAAATACGGTTTTATCCGTCTGCGACCTTTGCGAAAATTTATAGCACTGGAACGAATTATAAGTCGGTTGCTAATAGTGGATTCAGGAAATTAGCGGGCTATATTTTTGGCGGTAATGAACAGAAACAAAGCATTGCCATGACGGCGCCCGTTCGAATGGAAATGTCAGACAAAGGCTCCACGATGAGTTTTGTGATGCCTGAGAAATACAAGGAATCCGATTTGCCAAAACCGAATGATTCCGGTGTGCAAATCGTGAAATCAAGTCCGCAATATGTGGCTGCTATCACTTTTGGCGGCTATGCGGATGATGAAAAAATCAAAGAGAAGCGGGATCAATTACTACAACTAATCCAAGAAAAAGGAATAAAAGTGGTAGGGGAATATATCTTTTTAGGCTACAATGCACCCTTTCAATTTTGGAGCAGAAAAAATGAAATAGTCATTCCAATTGAGTGGAAAGAATAGAATAAAATCCAATTCAAAAAATGTTTTTAGTTAAAAAAAGATACTTATATTTGGGCTTAACTAAATCCTAATCTTAACCAAATAACTATGAAAAAAGTAGCCTTATCTATTCTAGTTGCTGCGGCACTATTTGCGTGTTCTGAAGCAAAAAAAGAAGAAAAAGCAAGCTCAATTGAGCACATTTACAAACCTACCTACACTGATAATTTCAAAATAGGGGATCAAAAGAACGTATTATTAGCTGAGAAATTCCACCAAGATCTTTTTGCTAAAGATTATAAGAAGGCTGGTGAAATTATTGCAGATACAGCAGAGTTTCACAATGAAGACGGGACCTTGATTAAGGGGAAAGCAGCCATTCTTGATTTCATGGAAAAGGGCTTCTCTCAAGTAAAGTTCAAGAATTATGAAATTGTAGCCATCATTCCTACAGTAGGTGAAAATGGTCATCAATGGGTAAATGTTTGGGACAAAGCAGATGTGGAAACACCTGATGGAAAAACGCAAAAACTTGTTTGGGTTGATTCATTTAGATTTGAAAATGGAAAAGTGGTGAGATTTGATGGATATGTGAAAGCATTGAAAGAATAATCCTCTTTTTCTAACAATTCGAAGACCCCTTTCTAGGGGTCTTTTTTTGATTAACAATAATTCCTTACATGATGAAAAAAATACTTTTAGGATTAGTGGTCTTTATTTCCTCTTTTCATGCCATTGCGCAAGAGGGTTATTTTATTAAAAGTAAAGATCAGACGGATATTTTTATTGAAGAAAAGGGTACAGGGACACCGGTTGTTTTATTATCAGGTGGTCCGGGTTTAAACCCTGGATATGTTTATCCCATCCATGAGCAATTAAGCAAGCATTTTAGATCCATCATTTTGCATCAAAGAGGTACAGGTAAAACGGTGATGGCCAAAATTGATTCGACCACGCTCTCTTTGGAAAAATACATCGAGGATTTAGAAGCACTGCGGAATCATTTGCAGTTGAAAAAGCTCATCCTAATTGGGCAATCCTGGGGTGGTATGTTGTCGTTAGAATATTGCTCTCGTCTTCCTAATCATGTGGAGAAATTAGTATTAGTAGGATCAGGAAGTCCTAGCATGAATTTTGGCAACTATTTTTCTGATAATATTCAAATGCGACTTCGTCCAGAAGATTTAACGGAAAAGGCTGGATTAAAACGTATTTGGACGGGCTATTTTTTTGATCGAGAGTCGGCATTAGCCTCTAAGGCTGCGATTGATTTTACCAAAGTAAGCGGTCAGCCTGGCATTAATTCAATCATGGTAGGGGATTATGCGGCGAAAGAGTCACAGCGCTTAGCAAATCTGAAGAACTACAAAGGCCCTGCCATTGTTATTCAAGGTTACCAAGATCCAGTGGGCTTTGCGGCTTATGAAATAAAATCTGCCATTCCACAGGCAGAGCTATTATTTGTCAAGCAAAGTGGGCACTTCCCCTGGTTTGAAAAGGAAAGTGTTCAGAAACAGTTTTTTGAATATTTGAATAAAGCGCTAAAATAAGCAGATGGATTAATAAAAAAGCCACTTGAATGAGGAGGCTTTTTTATTAATGCTCCAGTTCTTCTTCGATGAGCTTGATTAACTCTTTGGCCTTTTCTTGCTGCATTTTGACCATAATTTCATAAACGGCTACATAGCCTCTTTGCGCCCAAATATAGTTTGCATATTCATGAAATGTATTCTTGTCTTTGGTAAGGAAATCATTGCCGGTCATTGCTTTGATAGATTGTAACCTCTCCTTATTAAGTTGAATGTCATAAATACCTTTAGGGATACCTAGAGTATTCATATGTAAAATTCGATTTTGAATGACATGAATATTGGCCCAATTTTTAACATTAGCCTCTTCTTGGAAACCAATTGTTTCTTTCCATTTTTCATAATCTGAAATCTTTCGCACAATTTCTGGATTTTTAATCAAGCGATATCCCCCCGCATTTTTTAGTTGATCAACTGTTCCTGTTGAAAAATTAGGTTTAACGATAGTGGCTGTCAAGTGAAGGCTCCATAAATAGATAGAATCAACTTCTGCGTCATTCCAAACTGGTTTATAGAGTAACTTTTCTAAGTTGCCGCCCACCCGTTTGATTTTTTCCATGCCGATGATTCCCTTGTCGATTTCAACAATATCGGACTTTAAATCCACCACCATGCTATTCAAATAATCATGCTCCTTATGCCTCTCCGCTCTATACTCGAGGTAATACTCAGCCATGAAGCCTAAGAAGACAGCGAAGAATAGCATTAAAAATTCTTGAACGTATTCTTTCCAGGATTTAGGGTGGTGGCTATGGTGGTGTACTTCCATGGGGGATGTGGTAGGGTTAAGGTTTCTAAATTGAAAAGTAGTGAAAATATATGAGTTAGGAGAATAATTAGTAGATTCATCCTAAATCTAAAGCGTATGAGAAACTGTATCAGTATTATCGCACTCGTTTCATTGTTAATGAGTTGTGCGAGTATTAAAGAAGGAGAAAGCTGGAAAATGCGATCGAAAGATAGGACAATTGGACTAACCTTGCTTTGGAATCTTCCTGAGTCGAAACTACGTGAAATGTTGCCAGCAAATCAGGTACCTCGAATCCAAAATGGGAAAGGTGTTTTGATGCTTTTTTTGTGTAGTACGGACAACTATTTTGTAGGGAAACATTCCTATAATCAATTAGGCATAGCGCATTTGATCATACCGCTGAAAGAGGCGATTTCACTACCTGAGACGATTGGTTTGGAAAGTCAATCTATTATAAAAAGTTTAGAGCGGAAGGGTTTTGCTGTTAGATTTGGCGATGTACAACTTCAATTAAAAGAAGTAGGAGATCAGGTGAAGGTGGAAGGTTCGATTATCCTGGATAAAGGAGAAATGCACTTTTCTGGAATGGCGGAGAATAAAAAAGGAAATCTGGTTTCGCTAGAAAAAACTATTTTAGTTGGAAAGGACGAACAGAAAGACATTTTGAGTGGTCCTGAATTTTATAAGCCCATAAATTTCAGCACTATTGAGGTGAAACAACAAGGTGAGAATTGGATTCAACAATATGCATTAACTACTCCTCCAGATCGCGTGTGGGTGAATGTCGATTTTGGGGTGGACTTTACGTATTTCAAAATGCGGGAGTTGAAACAATAGGTTTATTCTTTCACCTGTTTTTCAATTAATTGTATGGACTTATTCGCATAGAAATGCATCGAATCGAGAACAATGTTTGCGTGATCTAACAAGGTTGTTTTGTTTGCCAAAAGCACGCGAAGTTCTTTTACATCTTCTTTTTTTATCTCGTCAATCCCCATTTTGTAGGGCAGGTTTTTAGTAGGAATACGAGCCGCTTTTTCAAAAAGATCTGGGTTCACATAGTGGACGACTTTGTAATCGATGAAGCTAGATAGTGTGTTGACATCTGTTTTAAAAAGTTCAACTAATTCAGATAAATAGAAATCGTATTTAGCTATTGCGTCTGCTAATTCTTTATTCTCACGACGCGAAAAATACCCTTTGGCCTCAGCTTCCATTCTGCTTTTGTTGCTGGAGGTGAACAAATAGGTGTGTGGCATTTCTACCATAAGGCGGTAGTACAATTGTTGTTCTATTTGACTCGCAGGAAGTTTAACTAAATTATTTAAACTATCACACACTTTGATTCTTCGTAAGTTAAAGTTTTTGTGAAAATTCATGTGGCTGATATCTTTTTGGAAATCATAGGCCACTGACTCCATAATCTCTTTTTTATTGGCATTTTCAGAAATACGTTCTCTTAAATTTTCAGCAAAAAAACCTAAAGTCACCGCCGCGAACAACATTAAAAATTCTTGAACGTACTCTTTCCAGGATTTAGGGTGGTGCGAATGGTGGTGTACTTCCATGGGGGATGTGGTAGGGTTAAGGTTTCTTGAAATTATGAGATTTAATTGGTTATGCCAAAGAAGGGTTGTGAAAGGCTAATGAAGTTATCAATTTCTTGATTAACTTAAATCCTTATTCTCTCATGTTTTTTTGTATGTTTGTCAAAATAAGTATTTGACCTATGACAACTTCAGCAATTAAAAAACAAGTAGATAATTATCTGCCTTTATTGCCTAAAGGTCAGCAATCATTAGTTTTAGAGGTTATTAAAAGTTTGTTTGAGGAAGTTAATTCATCTGATCGAATTGATAAAAACCAATACAATAAAGAAATTGATGAAGCTGTTGCAAGGATGGATGCAGGAGATTTTATTTCACATGGAGATGCTTTGGATGAATTATCCAAAATATAATGAATCCTAAATACACCGTTATTTGGGAAAGAAAGGCGTTAGAAGAATTTAAATCGATTCTAACCTATCTTAAAAATCAAAGTTTTAATGCTTCAAGAATAGTTAAATTCAGAATGCTCGATCGAGTTGAGTTACTGAAATCTAACCCAAGAATAGTGGAAGCAGATAAGCTAAAAAATGATCCTAATGTGAATTTTCACGCTTTTGTTGTTTTTAGTTATAGATTAACCTATCAAATTTTAGAGGAAGAAAAACTAATCAGAATTTTAAGGATTAGACATACGAGCAAAGAGCCGCTTAATTATTAATCCAACAACTGAATTCAAAGCAATTTGCAGAATCTGCAAATTGCTTTGAATTACTCCACACCCCCTTCACTCAGCGCCTTTCTTTGAATTTTTCTAATCGCTGCCTCGATCGATTTTTCGGGTTCTATGATATTGTATTTGCCCCAAAAATCTGGATCCCCTAAACTCTTCACCTTGTCAGACATGATGACGTTAGAACTTAGTTTTTGGGTGTCTGGGGTCTCATTTTTCTCTTGCTTTTTCCAGTCGGTCACCGCCATCTCGATGGAGGTGGTGTAGACGGTGTTGAAAATACGTTTGGCCCAATTCAATTTAAACGTCAAATCAGCGCGGGAATAGGCATAAATCCACTTGTCTTTTTGTTGTCTATAGTTAATCTGGTAGCGGACTTCAGTGGGGTAGATGTCTAGGCCTGCCGGTTTTTTGCGCGTGAACATAAGTCCGGCTTTGACTTTATTCTCGACATTCAGGGCGAAAGTGGCACTAACGACGGCTAAGCTCTTCGCATCAATGTATAATTTCCCGTAATAAAGGGGGGACTCGATGCCTTCCTTTTGTTTGAAAGCTAATACTAATACCTGCCTATCATTTATCTGGGTGTTTTCCTCTAGGTTGAAATCGTAGAGTTCGAATGCCTCGTTTGAAAAGATAAAGTCAGGATACTTCACTAAATCGATGTATAAGGCGGAGAATGGCCCACCTTGGAGTTTGAAATTGACCGTATCTAGTTTCGTGTAATCAGCATTTTTTCTGCCTTTGAACAAGCTCACTTGGTCTTGCGAACCTCCTAAGAAAGGTTGTTTTAATACGTTAATGATGGACTCAGAAAGGGAGACGTAGGTGCGGCGTTTGCGAATGGTTTCGCGGTAGAAAGCCGTCATTTGGATGGGATCGTCGCCGTAGTTTTGTAATCGATTTGCCAAAACCCCGGAATATACATTCTTTGCATCTCCCGCTTTCACCACTACTTCTTCCAGTAAGGTATTGCTGGGTTCTAAATACAGTACATTCTTTTCGGGCTTTAAATCTTGGATGGAAACGACTTTGTTTTTGTAGCCTAGAAAGGAAATGAGGAGGGTTGCGTTCTGATTTTCGGCTGGAACTTTGATGGAAAATTTACCCTCGCTGTTGCTGATGGTAGAAATGGAAGTTCCGGAAACGGTGATGCTCGCGTAGATGAGTTCGTTTCTTGTTTTGCTGTCCAAAATCAATCCTTTAAACTGCTTGAACGAACTGGAATCTGCCTTATCATAGACAGATAAACGTGCCTCGGAAGGCATGGATGCAAAAAGCAGGAAGAATAATCCCATTATTCCTCGAACATAAAATGGTAGGTTAGGTTTCATTCGTATTTTACGATTAGATTGTTGAATAATTTAATAACAAAGTAAAAAACAAAAGTGTTTAAAACTATGATTTTAGGGGTAATGTGATGAGAGGTAAATAATTGCCAAATAAGGTCAGGGGATTGCCTTTTGTACCACTCAATCGGGACAAAGAAGAAAAGCCCACGCCAGAATGGGAGTGAGCTCTTCTAAAAGGGCATTTAAGAATCGAATTAATTCTAGGAGTTATTATAACCGGAATAAGAACCGTAGGAAGTTGAGAAAAGGAGATTGAATCCTTAAAGCAACAATAGCGGTATCAAAGATAAAGCCACGCCTATCGCTGCGATGGTCCAATAGGTGTTCATGGTTTTCTTGGTGATTTTCAAGGTTTCGACCTTTACTTCCTCTTGCATTTGTGCTTTTCTGAATTCTGCGCAGTCTTTCTCTTTTTGGTTGAAGTAAGCGAATTCGCGGTCAGACATTTGTCCGATGGTTTTGGACTTTAAAACTACATAAAGCGAATCGCTGCAGGGTGAGGGGATAGGTGACTGGGAGAATCCAAGGATGGAAACTGAAAGCAAGGCGATCGTGAATAGTGATTTTTTCATTGTGTATATGTTGGTTGAGCCACAAAGGTGGTAATTCAGCTCGCCAACTGAGGTCAATGAAAAGAGATTGAACCTATTTGTCAAACTATTTTATAACTAAACTGATATTGATATTTAATCAGTTGAAATCTCCTGACTTTTATTTAATTTCATTATGTGAAAAACAAGGCCTATCTTATTGAAATTGAAATTGATAAACTTACAAATTCTATAGAAAATGTTATTACATCGGACAGTTTTACCACAGAGGTGCTACTCGTCACGAAGGATGACATTAAGATAATAACTAAAAAAAACGGATGGAATTTTGATTGGAAAAACGAGTTCTTAAAACCAGACCGTTCCGTTTACAAATTGACCATTACGAATAATGGAGAGCTGATTCAAGGACTTGTAAGTTTAGCTGTTACCCAAGATAATGTTTATATGCATTTAGTTGAAAATGCTCCTTTCAATATCGGTCAGAAAAAAGTTTATGCGGGAGTTGCCGGTAATTTAATGGCATTTGCATGTAAGCTTTCATTTCAACATGGTACAGAAGGTTATGTTTCATTTCGAGCAAAAACAATTCTTATTGACCACTATGTTAAAAAATTAGGTGCCATTCCTTTTGGAGGGCAACTTTTAGTACTTGATACTAAAGCCGCGTTAAATCTTTTAAATAAATACAAGCTATGAAAAAGAAAGAAATTTTAGACGATTTAGAGCTATTCGTTGATCCTAAACCTTTGACTAAGGAAGAAGAAATCGGTCTAAGTTTATTTATCAGACAGCTCAAAGAAAAAACTGTAGAGACTGCAAAGCCAGTTAAGCAAAATTTACGAAGTAAAGCTGCTCAAATGTAAGATTTAACCTTAATCCATAGAAGTCAAAAACCGATAAGCCTTGTGATACTTCATCAACCTAATCAAATCTTTTTCAGTTAATGTTGGAATTCTTCTGATATCCATATTGTCTGTTAGGTCATTTATTTTGACTTTTACAGCTAATGGGTTCTTGGAAACTCGAAGAGTAAATTCTTCATATTCTTCCTCCTCGGAAATTTTAGTTACGCATTTCAACGCCTCAATAATTTCAGAAGAAAATCCTTCGGAGGTTAGTTTCTCAAAAGTCCAGTGAGTGTCTTCCACTACGTCGTGAAGTACTCCTACGATCTTTTCTTCCTCAGTAGACCCTAAATTCATCACTCTGGTGACATGATTTATATAGGGTGAGCCATATTTGTCAGTAGCACCTTTGTGGGCTTCTGTTGCGATTTCAATTGCTTTTTTTAACATATCTTTTCTAATAACTAAAACAGGTAAATGGAATATTATTTTCTTTCAGGTAATCATGGAATAGCGTAAATGCCTTGTTATCAGACAGGAATTTGGCTAAGACGGATATAAGTTTTTTCTTATTGCCAAAGGGCACCCGATTCAATTCGTAAAGTCTGGGTAATTCAGCTTCGGAAACGGTGATAGAGTATTCGTAATCGGAATCTCCCCACATGTCATTGACGGATTTGCCTATGTCGTAGCCATCAAGTTTAAGGTCTTCGCCATCGAAGCCTAGGTTAATCATCACTCGAATGTTTTCATTGTCGATTGAGAAAAGTTTTTTATCGTGTTCCATGGTAATAATGTCTCTTATTTAATTTACTAAAAACATAGAATTAAAGCAATGAAATTGGCTCATTTGATCCAATTTTGACTCTATTTGTCTGGAATTTTCCTTCCAACTTACCGTGAAAAGTTGTATATTTACACACTTTTTCACGGTAAGTTACCAAGCTCAACATGATCAACCAAGCCACAAAAGATAAGATTGAAACATTGCGAAAGCAGTACGAAAGC
>Ga0222712_10007800_pt1 | contig 10265 bp, 31 predicted proteins | sample C33_657DmetaG_FD_165043 | JGI IMG/M metagenome (GOLD analysis project Ga0222712, IMG submission 165043) | Estuarine water microbial communities from San Francisco Bay, California, United States - C33_657D | ecosystem: Environmental > Aquatic > Marine > Unclassified | place: USA: California...
TAGTAGGGACATGAATAAGTCAAGGGGTATTTTACTACCCCAGACATTATAGTGAGTAATCTTCTTCCATTACTAAACTAACTAGTTTATCATCTGGAACAGAGATCGTTTTTGATTCGTTATAATTATCTAGCACAAAGATGTCCCAACCATCGTGGGTAGGGATAATATTTGTTATTTCAAATACATCACCTTTAACTTTGATCAAATCTCCTTCTTCTAAGAAATTAGGAAGGACCTTATCAATTACTTTATATTCATCCATTGTTAGCATTATATCTCCTATTCTTTATCTAGTTGTACTTCTATGAAGTAATTATCATCATATGGTTTTTCTGTAATAAAATACCCGATTCTATTTACAAAAGACCAACTGTTAGTGATTGTGGGTTCTCCATCATCACCGTCTAAATACGTCCATATACGGTTTGGGTCTTGCTGGCCAATGGCAGCCACGTAGTCATACTCAGCACCATAGGTCTCAAACATAAGACCTCCAGAGCCATCGTTAAAGGAAGCATTACTATCTAGATGGTTTACCATTGGTTTAAAATGGTGCTCCCACTCTTCTATAGATAATATTACTTTCTTATAGTTGGGTGAGTCTGGATTAATATCTGGGTCCAAACAACTACACAACTCGTTGCCACAGAAGTCACAGGACTCTTCGAATACTGAGAAAGGTTCAGGAGAAACTTTACTCACTGCCATCATCCTCGTAGACAAAGTGAACTGTACAGTCATCTAAAGCACCGTCTGCATATTGAATATGGTCTATATAATTCATATCCATATGGTCTTGAAGGGCCTGCTCCAATTCATCAGTGTCTTCAAAGTCAGTCATATCTGCAAACTCTGGATAGATATCCTGAATTTCTTCAGCAGATAAAACCACAGTAGACCACATTTGAAGATTGAGTTCTACGCTATCAATTACTTTTGCCATTGTTTTTCCTTTCCCAGTTTTGTTTGTGCCATTGGATATCATATAACAGATTGGACACTTCTACAAGTGCGTCCATTCTTGCACACATAACATCCAATTCTTCTTTTGTCCAAGTAGGCAAATCCATTTGCCATGATAGGTCAGCCATAAGAATCTTTAATCTACCTGATAATATTTCATCATTAGGTATATTGTATTTAAAGAATGCTTCTAACTGTGCAATATCTTTATCTTTAGTTTCTTCTACCATGCTGGTGTCCAACCCTTCGGAGGTTCTGGTGTTCCTTCTTCTTGCATTGCTTTGATAGTAGTTTCATTTGGAACGTAAACATATTCATCCCAATGTGAGTCTACCTCACCTTCTTCTACTGTGCAACCCTCTGGCATAGGCTCTTCACCTGAACTCCAATAGGAGTCATAGGCCTTTTGAGCAGTTTCTTCATCTGGTGCTTCTATGTGATACCAAGTACCAGACAGCACATTAAACTTTGGCATTTATTCCTCCACCTTAATCATATAGGCTAGTACTTCTAGACTATTACAATTAACACAATCACAGTCTCCCATGTGACCCTCTACTTTGTCAAGCATATCTGTAAGTATTTTTGAAATCGGGGTATCTAAATCAAAATCCATAATGACCCTCTCTAACGTAATATGAATAAGCCTGGGCAAATCTATTCCATTGTCTTAATCTATCACAATTATTACAATAAAACAAACCTGGAATATCTGAACATTCCCATTGACAATTGTCACCTTGTTTTGTATCATACCAACACAGATCAGTCATTGACAAACCTATTCTCTAATTCTTGCATGATATCTTGTTGCCATTGTCTATGAATATCATCTGTGTTAAAATCCCAGAATTCCATGGCTTGATCGTGTACCCATCTGGTAACATCCATCCAAGCAGTTTCACCATAGAATTTTTTAGCATGATGACCATTTAAACTAACTTTATAGTCAGCCCAAAAATCTTCGGGGTTGACAAAAACTTCTAATCCATTTTTACTATATATACTTTCATACTTAATATCCATATACCACCTTTGATAGTTCCACCATAAATCAATATACCCTCTTAATGGGGTAAAGTCAAGGACATTCTTAAAGGTCTTCTTAATAAGGATAAAACGGACATGGGGCGCCCTGGCGATCCTGAAGAGACTTGAACTCTCGACCTCCACCGTGACAGGGTGGCGTTCTAACCAACTGAACTACAGGACCAGGTGGGCAGTTTCCTCAGACATGCCCAGGTCAGTTGCCTTTTATTGGCAATATTTATTTTACTCCAGCAAGTTGTTTTACTTGACGGAATAGTTTATTTTTCTTAGCGTTAGCCATAGCGTCAAATCCAGAAGCGTTAATCCACTTTCCTTGACCCTCACGACTACGCTCTTTGAAGTAATCCATACGCTCTGTTAAAGCATTGAATACACCCCATGCGTTACCCTTGATATTTTCTTGGGTAGGTGACTTGAAGTATAAGTCATTTAGAATGTCTATTCTATTTTCCCAAACAGTTAGACCTTTCTTGTTACCTTCTTCTGGTTTAGGATAAATAGTTGTAATGATGTCATTAAACTTTTTATCACTAACAGAAGTTTCAAATAATGCTTTGGCTTCTGCTTCGAAGTCGTCCATATATTTGAAAGTAAGACCTAGTGCTTCTCTAGCAACAGCAATTTTGCCGTCAATAGATGAAGTGTGTCTAATCTTGAATGATTGCTTAACACTACCTAATGCAAGATTAAGAGTATTTTGGCAAACAACTCTTACAGGTGTGATACTTGCCTGTAATGCAACAGAGCCGTCATGTGATGTGTGAACTAATAAATAAGTTGTAGTCTTATCGTTAGCACCCTTTTCATCTAAAGTAAATTCTTTTGGAATTACTAAAGAACCAAACACGACTGTGCCATGCTTGATTGAACCTGCAGATTCCCAACTAGCACCACCGTCTAGTAAGTTATCACCAAATTCGAATAGTCCTTCATTTTGAACTACTTGATAGCGTTCACCTACTACACCGAGAATATCTGTACCACCGTCAAATGGGTTAGTACGCAATACTCTATGAGCAGACTTGTGTGAGCGATAGCCTTCTGGATTTTCAATTTCTTCAAGGCGTACATTCCAATTAGATAATTTTGCACTATCTAACATAGTTTGTGTGTTAATGTGTTCGTCCTTATCGAATAACACATTTGCTAGGTTATGCCATGCAGGTGCACCTCTAAGTGCAAATGCGACTTCACCGTTCATTTCTTCTAAGGCGTGTGCCATAGTTTATTTCCTTTCTAGTAGGTAGTTAAATAATATAATATATGACTGACAAAGTCAAGGATTCGGGGCACTTATTTTATCTTTCTTAAATAGGGCAAATCAGGCGGGGCGCCCTGGATCCCGCAAACCCTACGAATGCGGGCCAGGATCCTGCTGCAGACATTGCGGCCTGCAGCATTCATCCCCTACCAACTAGACTGATATTGAAAAGACCATTCTTCTGGGTATTCAGTCAATATCTTTTCTAATTGTTCTATAGTATCTTGAATGTCATACCAGTAGAATTCATCATATTCATATGAACCAAAAAAGAATCCCTCTTGCCTTGGCAATAAAGTTTTTGCTTCTTCTTTATTCATTAATACTAGTTTACAATTATCAACTAATAGTTGTAGTTGGTCTCGTGATACATAGTATTCATTACAGTCATCCTTACCGTCCTGTACGTGGTCAACAAACCATTTATGAATCTGATTTGCTTTTCTCCAGTATGCAACCTGTACTTGTAGTGTTGCAGTATCAAGAGCAAACGGTGCCTCTTGAACTAGTTTATTATAAAGGTCTTGATTTTTAAAACCATTGAAGGCCATTTGTCTTGCATATAGATACATATCTAATCCCATTTAAATTCCTTTTCTAGTAGGGTGTGTGAGCAGTTTAGAACACATACTCAGGTGTTGTCAAGACCCCTATTATAGGTATCTTGAAACTGATTGGTAAGTAGAGGTTGAAACTACTTCCTCATCTGACATACTTAGAACACGAATTGCATTTTGTATTTCTGCAAGTCTGTCCTCAAAGCCACCAATATAGTTGCGACCATATCCTTGTGATTGGAAAGGATTTTTTGGTGCTTCTGGTTCTGCTGGTAATTTATCTTTGGCAACTTCTACTTCAATATCAACTCTGATATTGTCGTCATTAGCCCAAGCATTTCTAACAGATACAGATTTTTTGTTAGCACTTGTTATGTCAAAATTAGCATAAGCAATTTGGACAACTTTATCTTTCCACTCTTTGTGGTCTGTCTCATACTTACTGACTAACAATTCATAGTTCATTTGTGCATTTTGCATTTCTTGAACTTTTACTTCTAGTGCTTTGATAACCTTAGTTCTGGCTACCTTTACATTTATTGCCTTTGCCATTTTGTTCCTTTGTTAGTAGGGTTCTTACAATCCAAACATAGCATACGGCTGGGGTCGGGTCAAGCACCATCTTAACTTAATCGGTGTGATGTTGGTCACAGGGCGCCCCCAGGATCCTAGAACCAGCCCCAATAAAGATGCGATGAAATAATAAAACAGATCAAACTTATAAACCAAATTAATTTATCAGTGCCTTGGGTCAATTTGATTAGCCCCCTCTAAATCAGTCCCACGATAATCGGCAGGGTAGGAGGTAACTCCCAATATTAAACCAAATATAGGTAACATAACTACAAATACAAATAACATTAAACATATTGCAATAAACAATAGTTTTAACATATGCTCCTATTTCTTAGTAGCAGAGAATAGAATATTATTACGGCCTACTACGCATTGAGAACATTTTACACATGCAGAGCCACCCTTGTCAATAAGAGGAATTTTCTTATTATTTTCAGGACATGGAACACCCTTGGCATTAACTAGGTTAAGTAATTGTTCCTTACCCATTGCGAATGTATCAGCAAGATATGCTAATTTTATTCCATGGTCAATAGATAACACTTTAGCATTATCAACATTTTCACTATCGGTAGAATAATATAAACTTAGATTAGGCAAGTCTTTAAGAATTAAAGCAGCAGACTTTACTCTTGTATATACCCAGAATTTTATGTCAGGTTGTTCCTCAATAACTGAACGCCATGCGTGTGTGTAGTCATCATTAAAGAAATCGCCGTCCCAGTGAATACGAAATAACATTTCAGCATTACGCTTAACACAATCTTTTTTAAAATCTGCTACCATGTCGGACAATAAATCGAACATGGTTATTCTATCAGCGTCTTTTAGTAATTCCCAATTATGCAATAGATTAGCCTTGACAGCCTTGTATAGTTTTTCTAATTTACCAGCGTAGCAGACTTTCTCACATATGGATGTAGCACTAGGGCATGAATAATTTTTTCCAGCGGGTAGACCAAATGTATTTTGAATTAAACTACCATTACCAGCATTATTAACTAGGTTAGTAACTTTTCTATCGTGTGAGCGTTTTAACTTATTCATTTTCATTTTCCTTTATGTAGTCTTTCCATATCCTAGCAGAGGATAATCTTTTCTGTCTATCCTTTATTTTATTTTTATGTATGCCAGACGCACCTGAACGCCTTAAGCCTTGTATGTGTTGTACCTTTTTATCTTTATATGTGTGTGCCATATATTAAACCTAGCATATGTGGGTAAAATTGTCAAGCATCTTAAAAGGTATAATTCGGACATTTGGGGCGCCCGCCTGTGACGAACATCACATGTTATTGACTTGCACATGTCAGAGGGGTATGATAAGTTAGTATCAACTACAACGAAAGGAAGCGATTATGCCGACACTAGAAATCGGACAATCAGTAACAACACAAAAGAGCAAAGTAACAGGTATTGTTCAAGAAGTTGTTAAAAACGCAAATGGCTCTTTGCGTGTAAGAATAACTTTACCAAATGGTAAAGAACGCTGGACAACTGTAAAGTAGTCTGGTAGTCTACAATTAAATAATCTTGGCAGTAGTAGAGAACAAACTGCCACCCTACTAAAAGAAAAGGAAAGCAAAATGGCTCAAGCAGATAGAGTAGTTAGTGACCTACAATCAAAGTTGATGACCTCTGGTTATTTCAATTCTGAAAGTGCACTAATCGAAGTTGCTAAACAAGCATTGGCAAAACTTTCACCTGTAAAGGTTCAAGAATTGTTTAATGTTGATGTGCCTTACGAAATTGCAATTCGTGATTTCGTTACAGCAAGCAACTAAGTAATAGACTCCCTCAGTCTAGGTTTACTCATTTTCCCTAGACTGGGGACCTTACTTCTTAACTTAATGAGAGACACGCCCGATCAAGGCGCCCCGCGTGTCGGTTTGCAAATTGTCGGGGGTATGTGATAGATTAAAATCAATAACTAACAAAGGATAAAAAATGACATACTCAAGACAACACTTCCAACAAGTGGCTACTATATTAAATCAATTCAAAGATGAATTACCTCAAACAACATTTGAAGAAATTGTTATGGAATTTGGAGATTTATTTTTGGCTAATAATGAAAGATTTGATGACGCTAAATTCCAGGCAGCCTGTGGAATTACCTGGCCTACATTTGTGAGGCTATAAGCCCACATTTTGGGGATCTTTCTTAACCATCTTAATTGATCCCCTCCCCAAGGGCGCCCGCCCTAGTCGATTGGTTTATCCAACCATTGCAAATATAAACTAATTGAATAAGAAATAATTGCGAGCAACAAAATAATTTTCATTCGTCTCCGTGTTTAGTAGTTGCCAATTCAATTAAAGTGCTATTTTCTAATTCTGTTAAGAATAGCATTTGCATATTGGTTAAGAATAATTTTCTTGCTTCTTTATTATCAACCATTTGTTGCCACATCTCATCAGTTTCAATCCAAGATTTAAGAGTGTTCACAATAAAGTTTCGTTCCTCCACAATCTCATCTATTAAATCATTATCTAATTGTTTATCAAATACTTCTTCTACCATTTTGTGAATTGGCTTTTCTTTAGACATCTGCTTCTACCTTTCTTTGGTATTTATAGCAAACAATAACTGCCTCTTCTGGTGAACTAACTTTATTTATAGCATTATCAAATTCTGACATTAGTTCTTTGTTAGCATGTAGCATTGAATAAGTTTCTGCCATTAAAAATCTTGGGTCTCCGTTAAACATTTACTTGCTCCTTTTCGTATTGTAGAATTACATTTATTGTTTTACTCATCTTAGTACAATGCTCTGACAAACGCAACAGTTGTTCTTCTGTGCCGTCAGTAATAGTTGAGTATCGTGCTATCTCATCTATATAAGTCTGTGCAGATAGTATTTTATCTTTTGCTGTTTTTAAGTAATCGTGCCAATGTGGTTCCATTATTTTTCTCCCTCGCAAGTTGGACACAATACACTTCCGTCATTATATATATGTCCTCCGTCCTCATCATAGTTTATATTACTAGCACAAATTCTGCAAGTAGTCATTATGCTATTACCCAACCCTCTTGTTCTAGTTGTTCTCTTTTAAGTAAGTGAGACTCTGCTAATTTTCTAGCCAAATCCCATGCACCCTCACAACGCCAACTTTTTATCATTTCGCCGTCAAGGATTACACTAGCATATTTTCCGTCTTTACTTTCCATAGTCCACAAATTAACATCATAGAATTTTTGCATGTCGCCAAATTGTGTTGTAGCACCTGCCCACCATAGTTGAGTTGAATTAGACACTTTGGTATTCCTTTCTATTTTCTATTTCGCTTATCTTATTGTAGTAGGCAGGGTGGTCTTTTCTTGACCAACACACCTCACATACAACTTGAAAGAATTTTTTATCATTGTTGCATATTTCGCACTTAGCCCAACTAGCCATTTATTTTCTCCTTTTCTAATTCATAGTCTAAACCACAGGACAGACAAAGAAACCAATCTTTTTCTGATGATGAAACAACTTGGTACTCATCACAAAATAAACACTTGATACCTTTCATTAGTAACCTGCCTTATCCATAGCACAATCATAGCAAAGGGCATATTTATTATCATGCACAGGGGTATTCATAGGAATCTCTGTTTCACATCTCCAACATACTAAACTCATTATTTATTCCAACCTTTCATGGTTATATATTTTTCTAATGTTACTTTATCAACAAGCCCTGACAATAAACCAGCGAGGGCATATGTAGCAAGAGTAGGGTCGTTATACTCTGCATTTAATTCACTATGAATTAGTTGTATCATTGTATCTTTAGTCATTATTTATTACCTTTCTCTATTTCTCTAATTATGCCTAACATAATTTCTAGTCTTACAATATCAGATGCCTCTGACATATCTGTAACGGACACGCCGTTTTCGTCTATATCTATAATTTCTATAAAACCCATTTTTATATCCTAACTTTTATCTTATGCTTTCAGCCTACCATAGGGGTCTGACATTTTTGGGTAGGGAACACGGCGTGTCGGAAAATTCCTGGTGTGTTCTTAGTCACATCTTAAGAAACGACACGCCCGATCGAGGCGCCCCACGACACGCCCGACTGCGTTGTAACAAATGTGATGAACACCACAAAAGAAAGTGTAACGCAACACGGCGTGTCGGCTTGATTTTGTCAGGGGTATATGTTAAGTTTAGAATATAACTAAATAGAGATGTGCAAGGGTATGAGCCTAGCAAATAAACCTCGATAGAGGGTGAGCCTAGCAAATAAGACCCCCAAGAATTAAACTAAGATTAAATAAGATAGGATATAAATATGATAAATACTCAAATTGTAGACATTAGTTGTCTTTGTGTAGGTTGTGAAAAACCTACTACTAAAATGGTGCTAAGCACTAGACTACATGAGGTTATGCTGTTATGCTATAACTGTCATCTAATTAGATTAAACGAATTAAAAAAGGGGTTGTTAGTTAAATGAAATCAATATCAGTTACTAGTAGACTAAATGACGGCTTAGAAGTGCCGTTTATTTACGAGATAGACTCTATCCAAAAGGCTCTAGAGATTATCCAAAACACCATAGAACTTGGTGCAGAAATTACGGGGGTAGAAATTAAATGATATCTATATACTCAAAGACATATTACAGACTAGAGAATACTAAATATTTTCTATCCAATGCACTAGATACAATTAAGTATCATGTGTCCAATATGATAGACCGAGTACGCTATGCCGAGAGTGATACCTATCTGGCTATTGCATTAGTTACTACATGGGTAGCATGTGCCTATATTGCGAGTGTGAACTAATGACATGGAATGACCTAACACCTAGAGGCAAATCATTAGTGACTATCCTATACACCATTATCATGACCCTGCTACTTGTCGGGGTATGGAATAAGTATGATAAGAAGGGTTGTATAGATAAATACACAGCCGATATCCTTGCTACACAATTCCTATATGGCGAGGGTATAGATGTAGATAGAGCCATGACTGCTATATATAACAATGGTGGCTGGGTAGAAGATGAACTAACTCCTGATGTAGAAGTTATCTTCCCATGTCTAAAGAATGAAGAACTAATTTAAAAAAATTACGAGTAGCCCTTATTTAAAAATTACGGATAAGGGCTCAGTAATTATTTGACTTTTTTTATTTTAAATGCGTACCGTACAAATCAGACAAAAATTCAGATTTTATCAAAATGGCACTTGCTAAAAGCCAGGGGTGTTGATAGAATTAAATTATGAAAAAATGTTCTATGTGTAAGATCATAAAGCCACACGATATGTTTTACGCAAGTAAACGTAGCAGTGATGGATTTCACGCTTATTGCAAGTATTGTCATAAAAAAAGGGCATCGGATCAGTATGAGGCAAGATTTAAGAGGGTAAAGACTAAAAGTACTAAACTTAGAATATGTATAATATGTAGAAAAAAGAAGACCCTAAATAACTTTTATATTCATAGCGTTAATGATAGATTTTGTAAATCATGTATACCTAATAAAGCCTATGTCAAGTCAATAATAGATAAGGGTTTAACTGTAGAAAAATATTTTGAAATAATTAAACTACAAAACAACTGCTGCTATATATGTAAAAGGCCTCAAATAGGCTCTAAAAGAAGGCTTTCGATAGATCATGACCATAACTGTTGTCCTGGTCAAATATCCTGTGGAAAGTGCTTTAGAGGGCTTTTATGCAATATGTGTAACGTAACTCTTGGGTATGTTAGAGACGATATTGGACTGTTAAAGGCAATGATTGCTTATCTAGAGGAAAGATCTGTGGATAAGCCTTTTGACCAACAAATAAAAGATCTACAGGAATTATTAAAAAGAGATATATAATAATTTCAAGAGATCTTGT
>Ga0222712_10007802_pt1 | contig 10259 bp, 5 predicted proteins | sample C33_657DmetaG_FD_165043 | JGI IMG/M metagenome (GOLD analysis project Ga0222712, IMG submission 165043) | Estuarine water microbial communities from San Francisco Bay, California, United States - C33_657D | ecosystem: Environmental > Aquatic > Marine > Unclassified | place: USA: California...
TCCATACCAAAGTCCAACGTCGTTCGTCGATCGCGTTCGTCGATCGCGATGCCTCGCGCGCTCGGTGATGTCATCTCCATCGCCGGGGCGTATGGGCGAAGTCGTGGGATGAGAACACGCGCGACGCGCGCGCGAGGGCGACGAATGGCGACGACGACGAACGAACGCGGCGACGACGACGACGGAGGATGTGATGTCGACCGCGGGATGAAGGTGAAAACGAAAGGAACGAAAAAAGATCTCGGCGAACGCGCGAGGGATGACGACGAGTTGACGAGGAAAAGTCAAAGTCGAGGACGAGAGACGAGAGGGAACGCCGGGTGGAGCGCGCTCGAGGCGTGGGCGAACCTCGGCGTGGTGTGGGATTTCATCACCCCGAGTTCGCCCGAAGGCCGACAGGTGATCAAACGCGCGCACGCATCGAGAGGGAATAAGTTACGAGGGATATCGGGATGGAAGAAGGCGATGTGGGACGAAGCCGGGGCGAAGGCGCCGATCGCGTTCGTGGATTCGCACACGCCGTTGCCGGGGTGCAGAGGGTATCGCGTGTGTTGGTGCGCGGCGAACGATATGCCGCAAGGACAGAAGAGAGATGTGGTGATGTTTTACGTCGCGTCGTCGAGAAAGTTTTATTTCGAGCGCGATATCGAGCTCGGCGCGGTGAAGGCGGAGGACGCGGATGAGTCGTTTTTCAAAACGCCAGAGGAAATTTTGGACGCGCAGCGTCGGATTTTCAACGTGAATCAAACGTACGCCGACGTGTACAGAAAGGCAGTCAAAGACGACTGGTCGCAAGATGCGAACTGGGAGACCTTTGAGGACGCGCTCATTCGCGCCGCGGGTGTGGCTGCGGGGGAAGCCGCGCAAGACGCCGCGGGGGCGCGCGCCGAAGCGGCAAACGACGCAAGCTTCGAGTCGCCCGTGGAAGGGTGGAAAGCGGGCGTCGGGGTGACGCCGGAGAACTTGTACACGCGACTTGGGGTGAACTACGACTTCCACGGGCCCGCTGGGGTGGTGAGTCGCGCGATCATCTCCACCGTAGGCGAGCAGCGGGGCATGGATTTAAGTAACGCCGACGCGTGGGCCAAACAAAAGTGGATCGACGCCGCGACAGAGCTGGGCATCACCGCGGAATCAACACACGCGCCGCTCTCCGTCGTTGGCCGAGGTTGGAAGGTGTGCTGGATCGACGGGAACGAAGAAATGGACGCTCCCGCGGTGTTAGTTTGGAGTCCAGAGGAGGGGAAATACTTTAGTCTCGGCGCTGTGAAGCGCAAAGGGAAGGCCGCGGGCGCATCCATGGATACTATTTTGCGCGCCGTCTTAGGCGTGGCAAAATCTTTGCCCTCGCCACCTGGTTTGAAAGAAGCTCTCGCGCGCGATGGGGATTTTTTACAACTCATCGGCCGAGCGCCGGCGTCACCCGCGCCGTTAAAGATAGTCTTGCCCGAAGTCGAGGCTTCGTTCGACGACTCCGAAGAAGGCACGGTTTACGTCGAGGTTGATGAAGGAGAAGATGGAGATGACGACGAGAGTGGGGACGAAGAAGAAGAAGATCTCGATATTGCGGGCGCGCTTTCGGGTGACGTAGCTAAACCTTCCGCGCGTAGAGACAAGGTGGAGACGGATTCGAGGTTTGAGGTTTCCAAGGTTGACACAGACCCGGTTTTACCTTCCGTGATCGAGGATCGCACTGTTTCGGACATGCCTGCGGGAGGCTTGAATGATTACGCTCAAGATGGAGCCACCGCGGCTGGAGAGTTTTACTCTCGCTCGGCGGGTTACTTGTCTTTTGTTGAAAATGGATTCGACGACGAGGATTTGAAGCGCGAGCTCGGGATCGATCGCGAAGATATGTACCGCGGTCCGAAAGACTTCCCCGACTTGTCTAAAAACCCGAAGCCGACTCCCACGCGTGAGATGGCGGTGAACTTACGCGAGTCCATGCCAAAGGGTCTGCCTAAGCCGCATAGCGCATATCACTCCTTTGAGCTTCACCAGGTGGACTTTATCGTCTCAAAAATGAACGATGGGCGACTGGACTTGCGCGAAGTGTATAGCGCCAAGCGCGATTCCTACGGCAGATTCGTTGAAGAGGCTCAACGCGTGAATACGGCTGCGTTCATGTCGATGCCGCCGGCGTATTACCATGAAATCGCCTGGACCGAGTTGCGCGTCACAAACCAAGAAGATTTCGACAGTGACGCTCCGATTCCGTCCTTCAACACGACGGATGAAAGGACAACAAAAATTTATCTCGTCTTCGCGCGCAACGAGCCGAGCATCGAAACGGCGTACGACAGGAAGCTTGATTTCACAAAACCTGTCGTCATGTTTAACGCCGATGCGGAAATGTCCGCCGTCAAAGTCCAAGGCGCCACGAACAACCCCAACGCGTCGCTCGTGATCAAGGACGGTGAGTTGTACTGCCAAGATGAGCTCGATCTCCCGACGTTCGAAGACGTCATCCGAGCGTATGAATCGAACACCACACCCGACAAGCCGAATGTCTCGCAAGAGTTCCTTATAGAGACCGACACCGAAGTCGAAGCGCGCGCGATGGAGGAAGAAGAGGACACACCGGAAGTGGACAACCTTTAACTCGCGATCTATTTCCTTTTTTCTAGCCTAGCATTTAAACTGGATCGCCGAGTAGTACCGAACCCAAACACAAAACTTCACTCGTCGGCAGCCGCGACGGCGCCATGCCGAGCGACGTACCCACGCCGAAATCTTACGCCGCCCTCGTCGCCGAACACGGCCCTGACGCATTTTTTGAGCTCGCTAACCTCTCCGAGTTCACGTACGACGGTCTGGTGTTCGAACAAGACCGCACGCTTGCAAACTCGTGCGCTGGAATCATATGGGAAGCCGCGCTCTTCGCCGCCGAGCACTTCACGCGCACCAAAACCTTCGCTCGATGGGGCGCGCGCTCGAGAAAAGTCCTAGAACTCGGCTGCGGCGTTGGTGTCCTCGGCGCTCTCGCCGCGCGCGCGGGCGCGGCCACGGTGATGACGGACGTCGCGGGCGTAGCTTTCGGCGCGTGCGCCAGAAACGTCGAACGCAATAAAGACGCCTTCGGCGATCGAACGCCGGTCGTTATGGCGCTCGATTGGGAAGACGTCGACGCGTTGAAGTTAGTGGCAGCAACAGGGCCGTTCGACGTCGTCCTCGGGACGGATGTCGTTTTTTCGGTGAAGCTCGTCGGAGCATTGTTGACGTGCGTGGCGACGACTCTCAAGAAATCGAAATCGAGCGCGTCTTATATATGCATTCAAAGACGAAGTCTGGAAGCGCACGCAGAGTTTGTGAGGATGGCAAACGATATGTTTGACGTCGTCGTCGTTCAGGTGCTAGATTTCGCTGAAGATGACGCGGTGGAAATGTTCGAGCTGCGCTGGCGCGAGAGCGACTGCGAGGTGAAGAAGCGACGACGGCCAAAGTCAACTAGAGCAAGCGCGAAGAGGAAGACGACGGAGAAGACGAAAAAGAACAGAGTAATTTAGTCATATGTATTTATGTACGTTGTATTTTATGTTTTCAAACGTGTTGATGACTGTTCATCGCTATCGGCTACTATGCTCACGCTCGACGGTTAAGGAGCGTTAATCCACTTTCACGCGCAAGCTCTAAAATCCACTTGAGCTCGGTGGATGAGAAATTTTTGAACAATCCGTACTCGGGATCAGCAGCGAGTTCGACGACGCGCGTCTCGCCCGTTTTCATAGCAGCTTCGATTTGAGCAGCTTGAATCATGAGCGATGGCACACAAATCGCTCGGCACATCGCGTGCACCAAGGATGGAGAGTTGCCGTCAACGGATTGAACGTCGAGCGTCACCTCTTGCCCCGGGAGGTCACCCTTGGCGCAGTCTGCCATAACGAGCGCAACGTCTTGACGAACGCGCGTGATGTCTTCGTCGCTCGTGTTTGTCGGCAACGAGGCAGATATTTGCACGACAATTTGGCCATATTCACCCTCGACGCGAGCGGGCGATTCGCCTCGCACAATTCCTTTCGTCGCGCTCACGGCAACCTCGCCTTGCACGAATTTGGACGAAATCAACATTTCCAGTCCCGCTGCTATTTGCTCTACGTCACCCGTCGATGTTTCGACCGAGCCATCGAAAGACTTTAAGACTGGAACTGCGACGACGCGCAGCAACAAGTTGTTTTGCGTGACCACGCCATCCTCAACGTAAAGCGCATCATCATCCAACCAGTTCCTCGCGCTCATGAGAGTCAGAACCGCTTCTACGGCATTTTGCCCTGCCTTCAATTCGTCTTTTTCAATCGCTGGCAACGCATCCGGCGAGTAAGGCCGAGTGTTTTGCGCCATGATTTCCAGGCGTTTGGTTTCGTTTTCACTCCATATTTGCCTCCACGCCGCGACGGCCTCCGTTGCGGAAAGGTAACGCGCCCAGTCGCGCAACTCCGCTGCGGCTCCTGACGCTCCGTGTGCCTTTGCTTCCTCTTGCGCGCCTTCAGGAAGTTCTTCCAGCAAAATCGCTCTCGCGCGCGACTCTCCATCCACCAACGCGTCGCTGCTGAAGACGTTAATGGACGTTCGCTGACACATAAGTTGTCGCAAAAGTAAGCACGCATGCGTTGCAGCCTCGGGAAATGTTTCTGTCGACACAGTTGCCCATTGAAGCATGAGTCGCCGATAGTCCGGTCCCCGGTGCACCATGTCGAGGCTACGCGAATCGCTCAACGCTCGTGTGACGATCTCCCTCCAGCCCCCTAAACCTTCAACATCCATCCAAAGCGACGCTTCGGCAAAACATAAAGACTTGCGCGACATCACGGCCGAAGCCAATAGATCTAGGAAGTTGGCATACGTCTCGATCAGCAACGGGTGACGCAAATGTACGACATACGCCGGAACAAGGGCGTACCGTTTGTTGGCGATCAAGTGCACCACATACAAGTTCAACACCTTGTTCAAATGAAAGTAAAGCTCTCCTCCCGGTGATAACCCACCGCCTTCGGCTAGTAACGATTCTAAAAATAATAATGCGTGCGCGGTGAAGCGCGTGAGACCTGCGTCCAATGGTCGCGAGCTGACGCGTTCGCCTTCACTCGCGAGTTCCTCTTCGGGGAAAATCAAGCGCAACAAGTGCTCCAACACGAGCTCTTTCGTATTGCCGAGAATTAAGTGCGTTTGCACTGTGCGATGGGGATCTACCTCTGGGAATTTTTCCGGTAGCTTCACGAGCAAAATTTCTTCAACAGTCTTCGGGGTAGAGTTCATGACGTCGAGAGTGGGCCATCTCGGCTGTCCCAAGCGATTCACGGCCTCATCTTCGGCGTTTTCAATCTCATCGTCGTCGCGAATGACTTCACCGACTTCGAAATCGGCAACGTCCGAGAGCACTTTGCCAGTATTGACCACGGAATCCACTCGAAGGTCGAACAGCGCGCGCATGTACGCCCAAGTCGTTGATTCCCAGTCGCCCTCGCACGCGGGGAGCATGCTTTGCAAATCGCCGCACAAAGCGCCGTACACGCTCGCCTCGTGAAGCGACGAAGGTTGCGGTGACAGTTTCGCAGACTTTGCGATGTGTCGTGCGGCAACCATACACGTCCATTTCCATAGCGCGCGACGATTGGCGCCGACGCCATCGCACTCCGCCGCACAAGCGTCGTCGTTCAAATCGACCTCATTTTGAGCCGAGAGCGAATCTTGGTCGCGCAACGCCAACAGCTTGCGCGCGTCGCGCTCGAGCTCTTCGTCGGCAACTTGGCCGACTGGGGCTGGACCCCATCCCGAAGCTCCGCCGAGAGATGCCGCGCGCCAGTGCTGACCAACCTTGGAGCACAGGTCGCGCGCCTCGCGCACGTGGCCCGCGCGAATGAGCCGCCACAACCGCTTGCACAAACGCGCCTCGGCGTCCGCGTTCGAAGGATGCAACGCCGAGTTCGTGCGCATCGGTCCATCGGGATCGAGCGACGTGGATAGAGGATTTCCATCGGGATCGCATTTCGCCGAGGAATCGAGCGCATCGGCGGTTTCTCGCCACGCGCACTCGTCTCGTAAAAATTTCCCATCAAACGCCGCTCCGTCGAGCTCCGCCCGTCGCAACGCCGAAGCCGCGTTGGCCTCGAGCCAAGCGATGATTCTATTCAACCTAAACGTCACCGGATCTCTCGTTTCATCTCTCGATGCGCACCGCACGCGGCTTCTCAACGGCGGCGGTAAAAAATCCCCTCGAGCGCCGCCCTCCTCTCTCGGCGTCGCGTTCACCATGTCATTCTCTCTCTCCGCGCTCTCGCGTTCCACCGTCGCGCCATCGCCGAGCAAGTGATACATCAGCGACCACGAGTGTGCCTCGCGCTCGAGCGCGTTCGCATCGCTCGCATCTTTCGCCGCGAGCGTCGGCGCCATCCGTCGTCTCGCGTCCCCTCGCACCCGCAGCTCTCGCGCTCGCAACCAACACGCGTCTTCGAACGCCGCCGCCGCCGCGCCCGAACTGCATTCGCCGTTTTTCACCTTTCCAACGATCTCGCAGAACGCAAACTCTTCCGCGCGCGCGTCATCATCCTCATCCCCGCTCGCGAAAGCGCGCGATCGCGCCTCCGCCCGCGTCGCGACCCAATCCCTATCGACCTCGACCTCGATCGCATCATCCTCTGTCGCCTCGACGTCGTGACAGTCGTCGTCATCAACGTCGTTCGTCTCCTCTCGTCGTCGGCGGTCGTTCACGTCGAATGTCGCCGACGCGCGAGCGAGCGCGCGAGCGCTCGAGCCCGCGTCTCGCCCTCGCGCGAACGGCGTCGTCGATTCCCCGACGCCCATCGCGCCGAATCAATCGTCACTCGTTCGATTTGTGTCTTTATGCTCTTCTTCCACTTCAACACGCGCGCGCGATGCGAAATGGCGAACTGAACGTGAGCTCAGAATGCGACGTGAGCTCAGAAATCGATCGATCGATGAGCTCAGAAATCGATCGATCGATGAGCTCAGAAATCGATTAGCGTCAATGCGCATCGCTCGTCGCGCATCGCGCGCGTCCTCGCGATCGATGCGATCGCGCGCGATCGCGTCGACGTCGACGCGCGTCGACGCGCGTTCGCCCGTCGTCGCGCGCGGCTTCGCGGCTCGGCGCTCGAGCGCGAACGCGCGCGCGTCGCTCGCGAGCGCGAGCGCGTTCGACGACGACCGGTTCGACGCGCACGCGCGCGATGCGAACGCGCACGCCCTCGTGCGTTGGCTCGCCGATCGCAACGTCGACGCGCGCGCGTTCGCATCGCGCGATGGGTGTAAAGATGTGGACGATTTGCTCGCCGAGTGTCGCGCCGGGGAGAGCTCGTTAGCGACGAGGCGAGCGAGCGACGCGAGCGACAGCGCGAGCGCGGGCGTTGAAGCGATTCGACGCGTCGCGGTGTTAACCTTACGCGTCTTACGCGCCGAAGACGCCGGACGAGGAAACGAGAGGTGTTTAATCGAAACGTCGCAGACGTTTCCGAGCGGCGCCGCGCGTTCGCGCATGCGTCCGCTGAGCGAAAAGCTCGTCCCGGGCGAACTCTGGGAAGATTGCGTCTTTCGCGCCGTTCGCGAAGAACTTGGATCGTGTGCGCGCGATGGCGAGGCTCTGGGAGTGGAAATCATCCGCGACTCCTACGCGTTCGTTCGAAGCGAACGCGAGAGCGAGAGCTACCCCGGGCTCGCCACCGTGTTCGACCTCCATCGCGTCGACGCTCGCGTGCGAGGTCTTCCCTCGGAAGATGTCTTTCACACCGTCGAACGCACGGCGAGAGGGGACGTGCGCGTGTCTTGGGCGTTCCTCGCCCACGCGTGGGATCAAAACGACGTGTAAAACCGTGTACCATCATCATTCATTCATTCATTCGTCATCATCGTCATCGCGCGTCGTCATCCGCATTCGTAGCTTTCTGAGTCACGACTCGTCCTTACCCCCCCCGCATCATCCATCGCCATCGCGCGCGATCGGTCGTCGCTCGAAACTTCACTTCGCGATCGATCGACGACGTCATGGCGGGTGCGTGAACGTCGACGTGCGCCACATCAATGCGTTCGCCAAGAGTCGTGCTCTCGCGCGCGCGCGAGAGAGGGCACGAGGGCGGGGGATGGGCGTCGCGGGCGACGACCGATCGCGCGCGCGCGAGACGCGAGGGCGCGCGCGCGAGAGACGATCGCGTCGACGCCGACAGGGCGCAGCGACGGCGACGAATGAGTGTGCGAATGCGAATGCGAATGCGAGGACTTTTGACGCGATCTAACGAGTGCGCGTTTTCGATTGGGGGTTATAGGGAATTTACCACCAGGATTCGGGATGCCGCCCGGGATGATGATGGGCGGCGCGGGCGGGTCGCCGTTTGATATGGAGAAACTTCGGGAGATGCTCGAGGACCCGTCGATAAAGGAAATGGCAGAACAAATATCGAGTGATCCAAATTTTAAAGCCATGGCGCAGCAGATGCAAGCGAACATGGCGAACATGCAAGCGCAGATGGGAGCGCTACCGCCGGGGTTCGGCGGAATGGGACCCGGGATGGGAATGGGGATGATGCCGGGAATGCCGGGAGGAGGCATGGCGGGGATTGATCAACAGGCGGCGATGGAGGCCATGCAAGGAGTGATGCAAAACCCTGCATTCATGAAGATGGCGCAAAAGCTCGGGGAACAAATGATGGAGGATCCGCAAATGAAGGCGATGATGGCGACGATGAACGACCCCGAAACCGCCGAAAAGATGAAGCGTAAGATGGACGAGTTAAAGGAAGATCCGGAGATGAGCGAGATTATGAAAGAAATCGAAGTTGGCGGTCCGCAAGTGATGATGAAATACTGGAATGATCCCAAGGTTTTGAAGAAGATTAACGCCGCGATGGGTGACGTCGTCCCAGTCTTTGGCGCCGGCGCCGGCGCCGCCGATTTGGACGAAGAAGAGGAAGAAGAGGAGGAAGTCGTTGATGACGATGAGGAATCAGTTCTCACTGCCGCCTCAGAAGGCGACCTCGATGCGCTCATGGAGTTCTTAAAGGCTGGCCAAGACGCCAACATGAAGGACTCTGAAGGGCGCACTGGGCTTCACTTCGCGTGCGGCTACGGCGAATTCAAGTGCGCCGAACTTCTCTGCAAGGAGGGTGCTGACGTGAACTCGGTGGATAAGAATAAGAACACCCCGATGCACTACGCCGCCGGCTACGGTCGCGTCGACCTCGTCGAGCTCTTGGTTGAACATGGGGCGTCCGTCACGCTTCGTAACAACGATGGCAAGTCCCCGGTGGATGTCGCCAAATTGAACGACCAAGACGACGTCGTCAAGGCTCTCGAAAAGGATGTCTTCCTTTAAGACGCGGCAAAAGATTCAACAATACGTTACACTTGAAATATTCAACGCTCTTCATACGAAAGAGCGTGCGCTACCTACTAAAACAACCCCATCGAGCTCGTCGAGCGGTCCGCCTCGATGCGTCGGCGCAACTCCGAACCTTTGGGAGTGAAGCTTTCGAACACGCTCGCAGGCATCACCGCCACCGCGGTATTATTCACGAGCGTCGTGATCGTGTACTGGCGGGGGATGTGCCCCTCTAACACTTCGTAATCCCCAAAGAAACTGCCTCGAATAAATTTTGCGAGCTCCACCGTTTGCGACTCATCCGCCGTTCGCATATCCTTCGCCCGCAGTCGATCCGCCTCCGTATCCGCTTGAGTATCTTGATACACGATAGGTGTTTGCATTCGAATCGGTCTTAGTATCGAAAGCGCGTGTTCCACATGCTTGAGAGCTTCGGGCGTGTGCACCGTTGCGTATCGAGGGTGCACCAACTTTGTCGCCGCCAGCGCTCCTCGAATGACAAAGTACACAAAATACCCCTCCCCTTTGCTCTCGCGCGCTTCCTCATCCATCGTTTGCATCTCATAAAACACAACTTCACCCTTATTGAACACGATTTGCTTCTCAAACGCGCGACTGAACGTTTCGCGGTCGCTCTTCGTCGCGAACGCGTCCTCCCCCGCGAGCAACGCCACATCCTTTGCAAACGCCGCCAACGTCGCGTCATCCGCCTCCGGTCCAACCTCCACCGCGGTGGACGTGATATCCCCGATCCTCGCCGCGTCCAATGCGGAGGTTTTCCCGGCGAACATCAAATCCACCTCGTCGTCGTCGTCGACGCTCGATGCGCTCGCCGTCGCCTGCGAATCCACCGACCGCGACGGCGACCGCGAATACGACCGCGAATACGACCCCGAGTACGACCGCGAATACGACCGCGAATACGACCCCGAGT
>Ga0222712_10007804_pt1 | contig 10258 bp, 9 predicted proteins | sample C33_657DmetaG_FD_165043 | JGI IMG/M metagenome (GOLD analysis project Ga0222712, IMG submission 165043) | Estuarine water microbial communities from San Francisco Bay, California, United States - C33_657D | ecosystem: Environmental > Aquatic > Marine > Unclassified | place: USA: California...
GCGCATAATAGATAACATCTTTGTAGGATTCATTTTTCAAATCTTCAACCATAACAAGTAGCGCTTTCTGAGCGGATTCATAATTCCGCGAAATCTTGGTGTCCGTTAAAAGCATTTGAAGTTTAGACTGAAACTCTAATTCGTAAGGCGGTTTCAATTTTATTACTTTTTGAAACGCAACTTTAGCGTCACCCGATCGGTCCATACGATCATAAAGCTGTCCCAATACAAACTGAGGAATTATGCGATCTGGCTTTTTAGTGATGAGCGCTAATCCTTTTTCCAAAGGATCGATTGCCTCACCGTAAGCGCCTTGCATCAAAAAGAATTCAGCCTTTACTAAATACAATTCACGCGCGATGTCTTTGGGCAAATCCTCGTAACCATCTGCCTTTTGTAACAACTGCTTCGCCTTCGAAAAATCGCCGTCTAAAAAATAAGCCCGCGCTCCCCAAATGTATGCGCGCAGTTGAACGGCCTCTGAAGAGTATTTATTCGAAATGAAATTAAACGTTTCTTGAGCTTTGTAATATTCGCCTTTGTACAAATTCGACTGGCCAATGACATGGTAATTGTCGTCCATCCATTTGTTGTATTCCGGCCACTTCATATCCTTCTTCGACTCAGCGACAAGGGTATGACGTTTCACTACTTTCCCGCATTTTTTTATGGCTTTATCTAAATCGGGAATCAATTCTTTCTTTTGTGATTCAGTGCCATAACTGTACAATGGAATCACTTCATCATAATCGTCTTTCCTTCCATTCGCGAGCGTTCCCTGAGATTTCTTCACTAACTCGTTGGCATTGAAATAACCGTTGTAATGGCCCAGGGTGTTGTGATAAGCGCGATAGGCCACACCATCTTCCTTCGTTGAACAACCGGCAATAAAAAGTGATAAAAATACGAGGGTTGCGAAAAACACTTTCACACGCGAATCAACCCAACTCTTCAAGGTAATTTTCTTCGGATTGAAATTGACTTTTTTCGACATGCGCATTTTCTAACGACAGAAAGCGAATTTATTGCATTTCCCTTTACATTCATTCATTCTTCTTACTTTTATGCCCGCGATGGAAAGGAAAAAGAAAAGAAAGAAAATTCTCAAAAAGCTGAAGAAACCCTTCCGCCTTATTATTCTGAATGAAAATTCTTTCGAAGAACGTTTTTCCTATAGCCTAACCCCCATGAACGTAATTGTTATGTTCGGTGGATTCCTGGTTGTCTTTTCGCTTCTCTTTTACTCACTAATTGCTTTCACTCCGCTTCGTACGGTTCTTATTCCCGATTTTTCTTCGTACGAATCAAGAGCAGATGCCCGCGAAGCCAGACTCATGGCTGACTCATTAACAACAGTGATGAAAAGCCAAGAGCATTACTTCAACGATCTAAAAATTATTCTTTCGGGTGGAAAACCGGTTTCTTCTATTCCTGATAGCGTCCCAAAAGGTTCGCAGAGCGTTGATTTGAACTATGTCATTAGCGATGTAGATCAAGCGGTGCGCGAAGAACTCGATCACGCCAGTACTGTATTCGTAACACAACTTGGAAAAATTCCTGAAGCAGGATACCTCCTTTTCCCACCAGTTGCAGGAAGCATTAGTTCGAATTTCGAACCGCAGTTCGGAAAGAAAGGCGTGTATTGGACTTCTGTGAAAAATGAAGCAGTGAAATCAGTGCTTGATGGAACCATCATTTCATCGAGTTATACCGTTAGCGATGGAAACACTGTGCTCATTCAACATCCGAACAACATGGTTTCAGCATATAAAAATCTTGCAGTTTTGTTGAAGCAAAACGGTGAGTCTGTTAAAGCTGGAGAAGGAATTGGCTGGGTTGGTGAAAACGCCAACGGGCAAGGACAATTCTATTTTGAAATTTGGAAGAACAGTGTTCCTGTTGATCCGAAGACCTACTACGCGAATTAAACGCGAACCATTTCTCCGAACACGTTTATACGCGCATTCAATTGCTCTTCGGTCACTTTCAACAACGCATCAGGTCCGAAATCTTCACACGTAAATGAAGCCATTGCTGAGCCCGTCACAATTGCTTTTTTCATTGCTGAAAAACTGGTGTCATTCATCTTGGCCAAATAACCTATGAACCCTCCTGCGAATGAGTCGCCCGCTCCTGTTGGGTCAACCACATTATCCAATAACATGGCTGGCGCAAAGAAGACTTCATCTTGGCTGAACAACAAAGCACCGTGCTCGCCTTTCTTAATAATCAAGGCCTTTGGACCAAGCGTTAAAATCTTTGCAGCCGCTTTCTTCAAAGAATGCTCTCCCGTGTATTGACGAGCTTCTTCGTCGTTAATGGTAACCACGTCAACCATCCCGAAAACTTTATCCAAATCTTCACGCGCAACGTCCATCCAAAAGTTCATCGTATCCAATACAACCAACTTAGGACGCTTATTCATTTGATTCAATACTGAAATTTGAACCGCAGGTACCAAGTTTCCTAACATCACGTATTCCGCATCTCTGTAGTTTGCAGGAAGATTCGGTTCGAACGTTGCCAATACATTTAAGTCAGTGGCCAACGTATCGCGAGAGTTCATGTCCATGTGATACTTTCCCGACCAATGAAATGACTTTTCACCTTCTTTAATTTGAAGTCCTGCCAAATCAACTCCTCTTGACTTCAATTCATTCATGAAAGACTCTGGGAAATCATCTCCAACAACACTTACAACACCGCAATCGCCATTCAAATACGCCGCAGCCATTGAGATGTACGTTGCAGCACCACCGATTACTTTTTCGCGTGATTCGAAGGGAGTAGCAATGCTATCAAAGGCAACTGTTCCAACAGTAATTAACTTCATGATTCAATTTTATTTATTCAAAAAAAAACCGCCCAAAAATACATTTGAGCGGTTGTTCAATATGGTGAACGCTATTATAAGCGAACGATTCCTTTGTGACGACGTTCGTCAGAAACAGTCAATTTCTTACGTCCTTTTCTTCTACGTGATGAAAGAACCAAACGGCCCTTTGCGGTAGACATGCGTTTGCGGAAACCGTGTTTGTTTCTGCGCTTTGTATTCGATGGTTGATAAGTACGTTTCATAATTTCTTGTTGTTAAATTTCCAACGGGACGGCAAATATACAAATAATTTTTAGTTCTCCAACTTTTTTACAACAATTGAGAGTTCATTAAGCTGATCATCGCTAATTGTTGAAGGCGCATCAATCATTACATCGCGTCCACTGTTGTTTTTCGGGAAGGCAATGAAATCTCTAATTCCCTCACTTCCACCAAACAACGAACACAAACGATCGAATCCGAAAGCCAATCCACCGTGAGGTGGTGCCCCGTATTCAAAGGCATTCAACAAGAATCCAAATTGTGCTTGCGCCTCTTCCTTCGTGAATCCTAACAGGTCGAACATACGCGCTTGAACATTCCTGTCGTGAATACGAATAGATCCTCCGCCAATTTCAACTCCGTTCAAAACAAAGTCATAAGCGTTCGCATTCACAGCTCCTGGATCAGTATCTAACAAATGAATTTGATCCGGCTTCGGTGAAGTAAACGGATGATGCATGGCGAAATATCTTCCCTCGTCTTCATTGAATTCCAACAAAGGGAAATCCATCACCCATAAAGGAGCAAAGACTTCTGGATTGCGCAATCCCAATCTTCCACCCATTAACAAGCGTAATTCATTCAATTGCTTGCGAGTCGTATTCAAGTCACCCGATAATACCAATATCAAATCACCTGGTTTCGTTTCGCAACGCGCTCCCCATGCTGCTAAGGCATCTGCGTCGAAGAATTTATCGACGGAAGATTTGAAGCTTCCATCTTCGTTGCAACGAACATAGATTAATCCCTTTGCACCGATTTGCGGACGCTTCATCCACTCTGTTAACTCATCTAGCTGAGCGCGTGTGTAACTCGCGCAACCAGGCACGTTAATCGCAAGCACTGCTTGCGCGCTATCGAACACCCCGAAACCTTTTCCTTGTCCAAGATCTGTTAGATCCTTGAACGTCATTCCAAAACGAATATCCGGCTTATCACTACCGTACAAACGCATAGCTTCTGAATACAGCATACGCGGAACCTCAGGAATATCCATGTTCTTCACCGATTTGAATAAATGACGAATCAATCCTTCAAACGTGTTCAAAATATCTTCTTGCTCTACAAACGCCATTTCACAGTCAATCTGGGTGAACTCAGGCTGACGATCAGCGCGCAAATCTTCGTCGCGGAAACAACGTACAATCTGATAATAACGATCGTAACCACTTACCATCAAGAGTTGCTTAAACGTCTGCGGCGATTGTGGCAATGCGTAAAATTGACCGGGATTCATGCGGCTTGGAACAACAAAATCGCGTGCACCTTCGGGCGTCGACTTAATCAAATAAGGCGTTTCGATTTCTAAAAACTCAAGGCTATCTAAATACTTTCGTGTTTCAATACCAAGCTTATGACGAAGCATTAAATTTTGCTTCAACGGATTTCTTCTCAAGTCTAAAAAGCGCCATTGCATGCGCAAATCATCGCCTCCGTCACTATCGTCTTCAATGGTGAAAGGAGGAGTTAACGAAGCGTTCAACACTTTGCAACCTGTAGCTTCAATTTCAATTTCACCCGTAGGCATGTTCGCGTTTTTCGAATAACGCTCTACCACTTTTCCTTCCACCTGAACAACAAATTCTCTTCCCCACTTGCGCGCTTCTTCGCACAAAGCAGCGTTGGTATCCATGTTGAAGGCCAACTGCGTAATTCCGTATCTATCACGTAAATCAACGAAGGTCATTCCACCCAAATCACGCGAGCGTTGCACCCAACCTGCGAGTACCACAACTTTTCCTACATCTGAAATTCTTAATTCACCACAGGTTACCGAACGAAACATACTAAATATTTTTTTTGCGAAGATACTAATTTGAAAAGGTCTCTATGACCCATTTATTGAAGGCTTTAGGGTTTTGCATGTTTAAAACATGACCTGTTTCGGGAAAAACGAACATGCGACTATCTGGAATTTGATATTTTTTCTTCAGACAATTTGCTGCAGAAAGCGGAATAATCCTATCGTTTTCACCCCAAACTAAATATACTGGACATAACCATTGAAACATGTGATTATTCAATTCCACTTCATGCTTATTCAAATACTCAAGCAAGGCAATTTTACGTTCACGACCTACCTTAAAATTCTGTTCAACCGCTTGATTTAAAATAAAATTCGGGACGTGAATAGGTTTGTCTAAAGACGCTAATCTCCTTAATTCTTTTCCGGTTGTTGGATTCAATAGGGCCATTGCATCTTTCGCCCCAACAGATACTGCCACACTATCCGTATAAGATCTGTCGAAACATCCAGTCAAGCCATCTAGGCTGACATAGCCTATAGCTTTTTCAGGATGCTTCTCTGTGAAACGCGCACCTACTAAGCCCCCGTATGAACTTCCAATAACGATTAAATTTTCATTTGCCCATTTTTCTTTGTTAATCAGGAGCAGCTCATTCACAAGATCCACTTGCATCTCAATACTGAAATCAGAACTGTAATAAGTATTCCCATGACAGTTCAAATCTGGAGCAATAATATTGAAGTGTTTTGAAAGTTCTCCGACGTTCGGGCTCCATTGCCCGACTGCACTGCCTTGATAGCCGTGGATCAGAAGAAGCGTTTTCTTTTTTGAGTCAACAAGCTCTGGACTTGTCATGTAGACCGTTTTGAATTCAAAATGAGATTCATCCGAGGTGTTACCTGGAAATTTTTCGGTTGAATTATATCTTACTAATCCAGCTTCTTCAAAATTCTTCACCTGCTTCTGCACATACCTCGAATAATAATTGCAAGAAGCAAAACACATTGAAAGTAAAAGCCAAAGAAGGAGGTTTTTCATGTGCTCAAAGTTACTCAATACGGAAATTGTTTTGATAAGCCCACTGAATGAATTACTTTCGTTTGACAAATTTTGCTATGAACAAATTATCGTTTCCATTTACGAAAATCAATGCCTACATCATTCTAAGTGGATTGGCCGTTGTACTTTTCGGATATATTTTAATGAGTGGTGGTGGTTCTGCTGATCCGAACACCTTCAACGCAGATGAACTTTTTAGTGCTCGTCGCATTACAGTTGCCCCAATCGTTGTTCTTCTCGGATACATCACCATTGGTGTTGGAATTATGTACCGCGGAAAGAAAAATCAATCTTCAGAGCTTATTAAAGATTGAGCATCCTTCAAACTATAATTCTCGCCGTTGTTGAAGGATTAACCGAATTCCTTCCTATTTCGAGTACCGGACACATGATGATCGTTCAGAAAATCATGGGCGTACCAGCAGACGAATTCACCAAGGCATTCATGGTTTGCATTCAACTCGGAGCAATTCTGAGTGTGGTTGTTCTCTATTGGAAACGCTTTTTTCAATCGTTTGAATTCTATTTCAAATTGTTTGTAGCATTTATTCCCGCGGCGGTATTCGGATATCTCTTTTCAGACAAAATCGATGCACTTTTAGAAAATGTTCTAAGCGTTGGAATTGCATTACTCGTAGGCGGAATAATTTTCTTGTTTATTGAAAAACTCATTCGCGAACGTTCATTGCGCGAACCAAATTACCGAAGTGCTTTTGTCATTGGATTGTTTCAATGCCTTGCTATGATTCCCGGTGTGTCTCGCTCTGCAGCCACCGTAATTGGAGGGTTAACACAAGGCTTGAATAAAAAAGCTGCCGCAGAATTTTCATTTTTCTTAGCTGTACCAACTATGCTCGGCGCAACAGTTTTCAAGTTGAAAGACGCCTACGAAGAAGTACCTAATTTCTTCAATTCCGAAAACATTAAACTACTTGCGATTGGAAATATCGTTGCGTTTATCGTTGGACTTATTGCAATTAAAACTTTCGTTGCACTACTCACCAAATACGGATTGAAGCCTTTTGGTTACTATCGAATTGCGCTAGGTGCAATTATCATTGCACTCTACTTTGGCGGGGTGTCTTTGAACCTCTAAGACAACAACGACTTCAAGTCGTTAGCTATCTCTTCCTGATTCCAAGAAGAAACCTTGTGAATGTTTCGGACACCAGCATCCTTTAATGCATTCGCTGTAGCTGTTCCATAAGCCACGCATTTCATTCCAACTAAATCATTCTTCTCTTGCGCTGCATAGACATTTGAAGGGGAGGAAAACAAATACAATTGCGCTTGAGGCAGTTCAAGCGGCAGGCGCTCTTTTTTGTAGGTGGAAATAACTTCTATCTGTTCCGAATTGAACAAATTCGCTGTTGAATTCAAACTGTCTAATGCGGAAGGAAAAAGCACCCGCTCGTTTCCCACCAAGTGGAAAAACATACGGGCAATTTCTTCGGTGTTTGTTCCTTCACCCACAAAGTCACATTCGAAAGGCACGGATGAAGCCGTAGCCGGACCAATGGCTGCGTATTTCGCATCAACATTTGTAGTTTGTTCAAAGAAAGAACGAGCTCCATTCGAGGAAGAAAAAAACACCCAATCGAAATCTTTTTTTATGATGAAAGGAAGAAAATCAACTTTAATCAAAGATTGGCAATGTGCAGTATAATTCGAGTTCTTCAAAGACGTCACAATGTCTTGCGCATCCGTTTCACTTCGACTTATAAAAACATCTATCATGCAGATTGAATTAATCCTAACAAATGATCTATTATCTGTTGCGGTTCTTCATTACGCATGCTGAAATAAGATACTTGGTCGTTCACAGTTTTTGCAAATGCCAAATGACAAACAAAAGCATTGCCCTCCTTCTTAGCATGAGCGCCTAATGGCAATTGACATCCACCATTCATTTGACGAAGAATCTCTCGTTCAATGAATATACATTCCACTGTAGTCTGGTGATTCAAGTGATTCAATATGGAAAGAATTTCTTGATCGTCTTCTCGACATTGCAGGGCCAATGCACCTTGCGCTGGTGCAGGAACAAATTGTTGCGCCGGTAAAATTTCAACATGAAACTCAGAAAGATCAATAGATAATCGCTCTACTCCTGCGCGAGCAAGAAGAATCGCATCGTATTGCTTCTCTCTTAATTTCTGAATTCGCGTCGGAACATTTCCTCGTAAATCCTTCACTTCGGCATTCGGACAGTGAAACGCGAGTTGAACTTTTCTTCTTACTGAAGATGTTCCAACTACCGCATTCTCCTTCAAACCGAATGTTCGTTCGGCATTGTTAGCTTCCTTATTTATGAGTAAAATATCTTCTACATTCGCTCGGATTGGAACCCCTGCAATAACGAGTCCAGCTGGAGGAGTAGTTTCCAAATCTTTGTGTGAGTGTACGGCTAAATCAACTCGTTTCGAAAGCAAAGCATCTTCAATTTCCTTGGTGAAGAAGCCCTTACCTTCCATCTTATCGAAACTCAAATGTTGTATCTGATCTCCACGAGTTTTTATAATTTCCAATTCAACTTTGAAACCTAAATTCTCCAAAGCGTCTTTGGTGTAATTGGCTTGCCAAAGCGCAAGATCGCTTCCGCGCGTTCCAATGACTATCGTTCTATTCAAGAGATTAATTTTTTTGTACTTCGTCCAAAAGTACAGATTTCGCTAGCTTCATCGGAACTGATATATATTTCTTTTCCATGTAACTAATAATCTTGTCTACCAATTCGCGATCGTGTTCCGACAATTGCGCCAATTCTTTCGAGAAGACGCTTTCAACCGCTGTATTTCGAATTTCTTTAATGGTATTCGGAATTTCGCTCATGGCGCGCTCTATGGAACGCTCTTGATAAAGCTTTTTAAATTCAGCCTTTCCTTTTTCTATAATTGCGATGCAATCGTTCAAAGCTTCTTCTCTGTAGGAAATATTCTTTTGAACTTCTCTTTGAACGGCGAGCATATCTATGAAATTCACATCTTCCAACGTAGAAATCTCCGTATCAACATTCGAAGGAAGCGCTAAGTCAATGACAGTTCTTTGCTTATTTGAAATGCACAACTTGCAGAACAAATCCTTGGTCACAACAACCTCCGTAGAACCTGTGCAAACGACAAGGGCATCGAAATCTGACACATCGTTTTTCAATTCGGAGATAGACTTCGCTTCTGTATTGAACGACTTCGCAATGTTCACCGCATTTTCGATTGTTCTGTTGTAAACACTCACTTGGGTGTAACCGTTTTCCGCGAGAAATTTTGCGAAGTTTGTAATGATCTGACCAGCACCAACGAGAACAATTTTAGTGTTTAGATTCGGATGATTTTCCAGAAACAATTTCCACGCAATTGAAACTATCGATACGGGCTTTTTAGAAAGATTCGTATGCGTATATACTTCTTTTGCAATACGAATGGCATGCTGATTCAACATGCGTAATGAATCTCCCGTAAGTTTCAACTTCTCGCACTCCTCGTAGGCATTGCGCAGCTGCGTAATGATCTCGCGTTCACCAATAATCAATGAGTCGAGACTTGCTGCTACACGAAAAACGTGGTCAGCAGTTTCATCACCATTAAAACGTTGGGCCTTTTGCGCTACACCTTTAATGAAATTTTTATCATGTTCAGGAAACAGATTAGAAAGCAATTGTTGTGTGAATCCGGAGCACACAAAGTGAGGAACATTGAACACCACTTCCACACGATTGCATGTGCCGAGGTACATGAGTTCACTCATCTGAAATTCTTTCTTCGCTGCATCTAATCTCGATTGCAATTCCTCCTGAGGAATAGCAAACGAACCAATTGTTTCCAATGGGAAATGGTGGTGGTTGATAGATATGGCGCGCAGTTCATTCACAGTGCGCGAATTTCGGATAAGCCAAGGGGGCGAATGTCATTGAAATGTCATTTGCTCATCTAGTTTATTCATCTACTGATAAAAATCAAAAAAGCCAACCCGAAGGCTGGCTTTTCTGTAGGACAAAACCTAATCTATTACTGTTCAACCATGAATCGAACACTTCTCGTTACATCTTCTGTATTTACTTCCAATATGTATAATCCATTTGATAATTCACTCGTGAAGTTCAAAGTCGTTTGTAAGGTTCCTTCTACAACAAAACGCTTACTTTCGATTTTTCTTCCCAATGCATCGTAAACCTTCAATTGAACATTCTCTGAATTGATGCCCGATATACTCATAGTCAATGCATCTCCGCGGGATGGATTCGGATAAACACTCAACTCAAAATCTTGCGAAGCATCTTGTAAAACATCTTTCGGAGAATCTTGCGAAGCTGTCGCATCTTGCGAAGCATCTATAATTAATCCCGCATTTCCAATGA
>Ga0222712_10007805_pt1 | contig 10257 bp, 8 predicted proteins | sample C33_657DmetaG_FD_165043 | JGI IMG/M metagenome (GOLD analysis project Ga0222712, IMG submission 165043) | Estuarine water microbial communities from San Francisco Bay, California, United States - C33_657D | ecosystem: Environmental > Aquatic > Marine > Unclassified | place: USA: California...
CCTGCACATGGCAGTGGAGCATAAGAAAAAGATCGGATTCAAGGGCCCATTCTACATCGAGCCCAAGCCGCGTGAACCCTCGACCCATCAGTACGACAGCGACGCTGCGGCCTGCTTGAATTTCCTGCGTGAGCACGGCCTCATGGAGCACTTCAAGCTCAATCTGGAAACCAATCATGCCACGCTTGCCGGTCACAGCATGTGGCACGAAATGGAAGTTGCCGCAGCCGCAGGAGTGCTCGGTTCCGTGGATGCCAACACCGGCGACGAGCTCATTGGTTGGGATACCGACCAATTCCCAACCGACATTTACCTCACCACGAAGATGATGCTGGTGCTGTTGCGCACCGGCGGATTCACCACCGGAGGCCTCAACTTCGACGCCAAGGTGCGCCGCGAGTCCTTTGAACCAGTGGACCTCTTCCACGCCCACATCGGCGGCATGGACGCCTTTGCTCGTGGCCTGAAGATTGCCGATGCGATCCGCAGGGACGGTCGCTGGGATCAGTTCCGCAGCGCGCGCTACTCCACCTTTGACAGTGGCATTGGCGCCAAGATCGAGGCTGGCACCACCAACTTCGAAGAGCTCGAGGCCTTTGCCCTGGCCAATGGCGAACCCGTCATCGCTTCCGGGCGTCAGGAGATGCTCGAGAATCTGATCAACGAATTCGTCTGAGAGTCTCGCCACCTGTGAGGGTGGCGTGATCCTCGACCACCACAACGGGTCCAGCCCTCAGGGGTTGGGCCCGTTTTGCTTTTCTCATAGTTGTCTGCCCCTGGCGATGTTCCTCTGAAACCTGCTGGCGCAACGGCGCTCAAGGGGCAGCTTGTGCGCCGCGCTTGTCTTCCCGTGTCCGCTACCTGTTTCTTGATGAGGCCGGAAACTTTGATTTCAGCCCCAGTGGTACGGCTTTTTTCATTTTGGGCAGTCTGTTCAAGGAGCGCCCCTTCGCGGCTTATCGACAACTCACCGAGCTGAAGTATGACCTCATCGAGGGCGGGCAGGACTTGGAGTATTTCCACGCCTCACACGATCGGCAACACATCCGCAATCAAGTCTTCTCCATCATTGCTTCAAGGCTCGAGGGCTGTCGGATCGACGCCAGCATCGTCGAGAAATCGCAGGTGCAATCAGCCCAGCGCGATGACATCTCGTTTTATTGCCGGGTCGTCACCCTGCACCTTTGCCGCGTCTTTGAATCCATGGATTGGACTGGTGTTGATGAGTTGCTGGTGATCACTGACCGCGTTCCAGTCAACCGCAAACGCCGCGCCGTTGAAAAGGCCATCAAGCAGACCTTGGCCCAAGTGCTGGGCTCCGGATTCAGACACCGGATCATGCACCACGACTCCAAGTCCAACCCAGACCTGCAGATCGCTGACTACTGCACCTGGGCCATTCAAAGAAAATGGATGCTACACGATGAACGATCTCACCGCATCATCGCCCCTGCGGTTGGAGAGGAGAGGCTATTGGGGCCTGAATACTGGGCGGGGCCACCCTCCAAAAGCGACCACCCCAGCTATCCTTTTTAGGGGAAGAGTCCCATGGACTCTTGTTACTGGGGTGGAACCTTTGAGTTTTGAAACACAAGGGGCAGAGCCGACTGCGTTTCTAAGGGCGATCCTGCCCGCAATCGCATCACAATCAAGAACTTTTTAGACGGACAAGGCGGACAATCTGGTAAATTTAATGTATATAAAATAGGTATGATTTAATCTTGACCGCTGCTGCTTTACGGGTCTAATGCCAACCCGCTTCGGATTTTTGCCCATGGACCAGGACCTTTGGATTTATGTGGTGGCTGGCTTCATTGCCCAGCTCATTGATGGTGCCCTGGGCATGGCGTATGGCATTTCAGCCAGCAGTCTGCTCGTGGGGCTTGGGGTGCCGCCGGCGTTGGTTAGCAGCACAGTTCATGCCGCTGAGTGTTTCACCACCGGTGCCTCTGCCATCTCCCATCATGCCTTCGGCAACATCAGTCGCGATTTGTTCCGCCGCCTGTTGATTCCAGGAGTGATCGGGGCGGCTCTGGGCGCCTATGTGCTGACTTCCATTGACGGTGAGGTGATCAAGCCCTGGGTGTCCGCCTACCTGATGATCATGGGGCTGGTGATTGTGTTGAAGGCTTTCCGGCCGTTCCCAACGCGTGAGGTCAACACCCGTCTGACGCCTCTGGCCTTTGTGGGCTCCTTCCTTGACGCGGTTGGCGGCGGTGGCTGGGGTCCCATTGTGGCCACCAATCTGATCGTGCGCGGCAATTCAGTCCGGCATGCGGTTGGCAGCGTCAATGCCGTGGAGTTCTTTGTCACCCTCTCGGCCTCCGTCACATTTTTTCTCAGCATGGGGCTGCAGAATTGGCAGGTCATTGCAGGCCTTGCCGCAGGCGGCATGCTTGCGGCCCCTCTGGGGGCTTGGCTTGCGCATCGCTTGCCGCATCGTCCAATGATGGTGATGGTGGGGGTGCTGGTGTTCGGCATCAGCCTGCGCACCCTTTGGCGCAGTCTTGCCTAAAGCACTCAGCCTTATCCCAGGGTGAGAGGATGGTCGGTGGATCACCGGCTCATATTATTGATTACAAGCGGTTTAAGAAAATGATTCGAGATAGATCAGCGCCAATCTTGACCTTTCGTAAATGATGTTCTAATGAACAGTCATGAAGGTTTTGGAACAGCTGCGCAGCGAGTTGTCTGAGCGTTTTCCGCAGGCCACTCAAGTCCAGTGGCGGCGAGAGTCTGGAGACAAGGTTTTCTGGGCATGGCCCAAGGGCGGGTTGCGTGAATTGGTGGCGGCTCCTGGGTTTGGTGCCAGCCTGCTTTTGCAGCGTTGGTTGAAATTGGGGCAGGGCATCAAGGCGTTGTTGGATGCCGCCGACGGATTTGACCCCGATTCCTGTGATGCGGAGTTGCTGCCAGAATTGCTCTGGTTGCGATGCAATGCTGCGGCTCAAGCCATGCGCGCCGCTGATGTGTTGATGCGTGAAGGTTGCGTGCCCGTGCTGGCGATGGACTTTCGGCTTTGTGAGCCAAGAGAGTTGCGCGCAATCCCCTCGAGCAGTTGGCATCGTTTGCGTTTGCTGGCGAGTCGCAGCGGGGTTTCTGTGCTGGTGTGTTCACCCTTTGCCTGGCTGCCCTGTGTGGAGTCGCGTTGGCAGCTTGGTGATGCCGCGCTTGCCTTGTCTGAACTGCAGCAGGGGCGTGCGGGCATGCTGGAGCAGAAACTGATGCCTGCCCTGAGGGTGGCCTAATGCCGTGTTGCGATGTTTGCAGCGTGGAGAGTCAGTCATTTTGCGTGGAGAGCGCTGCGCCTTGAAGATGGCAGTGCACAGCTTGTCGCGCTGCTTGGAGGCCCGCTTCAGCAGGCCCGCAGCCATGCCACGGTGCATGAGGTTTGCCCACAGGCGTTGCGCGCTGGTGTGTTGCCTGGCATGAGTATGGCCGAGGCGCAGATGCGCCTTCCCAAGCTGCATTGGTTGAATCGTGATGAGGCCGCGGAGGCTGTTTTGCAGCAGAGGTTGTTTGCCTTGGCTGATGAGTTCTCGCCGTTGGTTGAATCCACGGCACCTGGTGTTTTGTTGCTGGATCTGCGCGCAAGGCATTGGGGGGATGAGCGATCGTGGCAGGAGAGGGCGCAACAAATGCGCCAGCGCATGACCGCGGTGATGGGTTTTGAGATCGAGGTTGGCATGGCTGAAACACCCGTGCTTGCGCTGTTGGCTGCCCGCTTTGCGCAAGGGGTGTTGGTGCTTTCATCGCAGCGCGAGCAACTGCAGGCCTTTTTGCATGAGATTCCCCTGCAGTTGCTTATTGGCGATGCCATGGTGTTGGAGCGCCTGCACAGCTGGGGGCTGTTGCGCTTGGGCCAGATTGCGTCCCTGCCTCGCCAGCAGTGGGTGAGGCGAATGGGTCAACAGGGCATGGCTCTTTACGAATTGGCTCAGGGCGGCGGCATGCGTTTGCTGGAGTTGGTGGTTCAACAGCAGCGACATTTCAGACGAGTGGAGTTGCCTTTGGCCTTGGAGACACTGCCTCAGTTGATGCAGCATCTGCAGCCCGTGCTGCAGGCCTTGGTCCAGCAAGTCGCCCTGCTTTGGTTGCTTGCTGGTGCTGTGCGGTTGGTCTTGCACTTGGCCAACAAGGGATGCCGAACCTGGTGCTGGAATTTGGCTGAGCCCACACTTTCGCTGCGGGTGATCGAGCGTCTGATTGAGGCTGGGCTGCAGGGAGTTCGCACTGATGCTGCCCTGTTGGGGTTTGAGTTGGAGTTGTTGCCCGTGGCAAGATCGGATCGCCAGCAGGACTGGCTGTTGCAACAAAGCGCTGCACCTGCCGGATTGGCCCGCGTGCTCAGTGCGCTGGAGGCGCTGTTGGGCAATGGTCGGGTGGGCCGGGCAACATCGGATGAATGCGCACGACCCGGTGAGGTGAGTGTGCAGAATTTCATGCTCAGTCAAGCCCCGCGCGTGTCTGTTCATGCAGGGCTGCGGCATGGCGATGAGGGCTTGCCGCTGCAGCGCCTGCGCCCCCGTGAGCGGGTAGAATTGCAGTGGGGGCGGCAGGGAACACCGGTGGCCATGCTCAGGCGTCGTCGGCTTCTGAAGTTGCGCGACTGCGCCGGGCCTTGGGAATTGTCGGGTCTGTGGTGGGATGATCGCCAGGCATGGCGTTTGCAATGTTGGGATCTTTGTCTTGAAGAGGGCTGGCTCTGCCAGGTGGGCGGTGACGGTGAGCAATGGTGGTTGGAGGGCATTTACGGATGAGCGCCGTCTTTGCCGAGTGCCATGCGCGCAGTGCCTTTTCCTTTCTGCGCGGGGGATCAAGCCCTGAGGCCATGGTGGAGGCTGCCACGGCTCAGGGATTGTCCGGTATGGTGTTGTGTGACCGTGATGGGGTTTATGGTGTGGTGCGCGCTCATCGCCGCGCCAAGGAATTGGGTCTGCCGTTGCGGATCGGTGCTGAGATCACGATGGAGTGTGGTTGTGTGTTGCCAGCACTGGTGGTGTCTCTGCGCGGGTATCAAAACCTCTGCCGGTTGCTGACCCTCAGCCACTGCGGCAAGCCCAAAAGCCTGCCGACACAAACGCACTGGGCGGATTTGGCGGCACATGCAGAAGGTCTGTTGTTTCTCAGTGGCGACGGCCGCGAGGGTTTGTTTAGTGGGCCTCCGCGGGATTGGTCCAGACGCGCAGAGCAGTGGCTGCGGATGCTGCCGTCGCACTCCTGCTGGGTGGAGCTGCAGCGCCACGCTCTGCCGGGGCAGCGGCAACGGGTGGCCTTGCTGTGCGAGTTGGCGCAGCGCCACAGACTGCCGGTTCTGGCAAGCAATGCCCCGACTTACGCAACGCCATGCGGGCGCGAGGTGCTCGACGCATTCACCGCGCTGCGCATGGGGCTTTCATTGGATGAGGCTGGCGCGCATTTGGAGGGCAATGATCAGCGTCATGTCAAATCCGCGACAGAGATGGGGCGCTGCTTTGCGGATCTGCCTCATGCCCTGAATGCCTCGCTGGAGATCCTGCAGCGCCTGGAGTTTTCGCTGGATCAATTGCACTATGAATTTCCATCCCACCCAGTGCCACAGGGGCATGATCAGTGCAGTTATCTGCGGGAGTTGAGTTGGCGCGGTGCCATTCAGCGTTACGGTTGCATCAATGCAGAGGTGAAGGCCCAGTTGGAGCATGAGTTGGCGGTCATTTCCAAGCTGGGTTTTAGTGGTTATTTCCTGGTGGTTTGGAGTCTGGTGGATTGGGCGCGAGAGCAGGGAATTTTGGTTCAGGGGCGCGGTAGTGCCGCCAACAGCGTGGTTTGCTACAGTCTTGGGATCACGCACGCCGACCCCATTGCCTACCGCCTGCTTTTTGAGCGTTTCCTGAGCGAGGGCAGGGAGAGTTGGCCGGACATTGATTTGGATCTGCCCAGTGGCGTGGATCGCGAGCGTCTCATTCAGGAGGTGTACCGACGCTTCGCTCCGCATGGGGCGGCGATGACTGCCAATGTGATCACCCATCAGGCGCGCAGCACCCTGCGCAACATGGCCAAGGTGCTTGGTCTTGGCGATGATCTGGCCCAGCGTTTTAGCGCCTTGGAGGCTGGTGGCAATCGTGGCTTGGATTTGGATTGGTCGCAGCGTCTTGTGCGTGCCGGGCTTGCTTGCAATCATCCTCGCTTTGCCGCGCTATGTCGCCTTTGTGCCGCCGTTGAGGGTCTGCCGCGGCATCTCGGACAGCATAGTGGTGGCATGGTGCTGGCCACTGGAGGTTTGGACGGTGTGGTGCCTCTGGAGCCTGCCTCGATGCCTGGGCGTGTGGTGGTGCAGTGGGATAAGGAAGATTGCGCCGACATGGGCATCATCAAGGTGGATCTGTTGGGTTTGGGCATGATGGAGGTGCTGCAGCAGACGCTGCGCAGCGCCGAGCAACTGGGTCGTCCGGTGGATCTGGCCAGATTGCCGCAGGATGATGAGCCCACCTATGAGCTAATGCGGCGTGCCGACACCATCGGTGTCTTCCAGATCGAAAGTCGTGCGCAGATGGCCACTCTGCGGCGTTTGCAGCCGCGTTGTTTTTACGATGTCGTCATTGAGGTGGCCATCGTGAGGCCAGGGCCGATTGTTGGGCGCATGATTCACCCCTATCTGCAGCGGCGTGCGGGGTTGCAGGCGGTGGATTGCATGCATCCAGACTTTGAGCCCGTGCTGGCGCGCACTCTGGGGGTGCCGTTGTTTCAGGAGCAGGTGCTGCGCATGGCCATGATCATCGCTGATTTCAGCGGTTCACAGGCCGAGGAGCTGCGGCGGGCGATGAGTTTTCAGCGCAGTTCAAGGCGCATGCAGAAGGCTCTGGAAAAGCTGCGAACGGCCATGCAGTGCCGCGGGGTGGATGCCGCACTTCAGGACCGCATCGTGCAGAGCATCAGCTCCTTTGCCCTTTACGGATTTCCCGAAAGTCATGCCATCAGCTTCGCGCTCATTGCCTATGCCAGTGCCTGGCTCAAGGTGCATCGCAGTGCAGAGTTTTTCGCAGCCCTCTTCAATGCGCAGCCGATGGGTTTTTACGCTCCGGCGACCCTGCTTCGCGATGCACGACGCCATGGTTTGCGGGTGTTGCCGGTCTGTGTCTGCCATTCAGCGCTGCGCACCGAGCCCTTGGACTGCGCAACATTGCGTTTGGGCCTCAATCAGCTGCGTGGTGTGCGTCAGGAGGCCCTCGTGCGCTTGCTGGAATTGCGGGCGCAGGAGCCATGGAAGAGCCCTGCCGATCTGCGTCGCCGATGCGCCTTCATGCATGCCAATGAGTGGCAGGCTTTGGCCTCCTGTGGCGCCCTGTGGTCCTTGGGCTTGCAGCGGCGCGAGGCACAGTGGCAATTGGCGTCACCGCTGCCCGATGACGATCTGTTCTGTGGCATGCAGGAGGCTCATGACTCACAGGAGTCTGCGCAGTCGCTGCTGCCGCCAATGGACGCGGTGCAGAGGCTCGCTGCTGATTTTACCCATACGGCGGTCTCTGTGGGGCCCCATCCGCTCGTGCACTGGCGCGACCGGCTCACAGGGGTGTTGCGAGCGGCGGATCTGGCTTCGCAGCCGGCCGGGCGCAGGGTTTGTCTGGCGGGGCAGGTGATTTGCAGGCAACGGCCAGGCACGGCAAACGGGCACTGCTTTCTCAGTCTAGAGGACGAGACTGGCATTGCGAATGTTTTCGTGCCGCGTGAACTCTTTGAGCGTGAGCGACTGCTGTGGACTCAGGCTGTTTTTTTGCTGGTCGAAGGCAGGGTTCAAGGGCTCAGGCAAGGAGGGACGCTGTTTGCGCTAAGCGGGCGCCTGTTGGAACTGGGGCAGGAGGTAATGGCGGGGGGGAGTCACGATTTTTCCTGAGCGTTGGCTGCCGCTGCGCCAGCTTTTGGCCCTTGCGGGCCTGCACAGCCGCGGCCAAGATGCCCCATGCTCAAAAAGAATTGGTACCTTTTTGCCCCCGTGGCGGTGCTGGGTTTGCCGGCGCTGATCCTCGCCTACTATTTGTTTAGCTTTGGCTATGGCCTGGATGACTCGATCAAGGCCACCACTCACTTTGTGCAGAGCAGTACCCGTTATTCGCTGAAATTTGACGAACTGCGCTTCCGTCGTGTGGTGCCTGGCTTGGATGGCCGGCAGGTGTTCGAACTTCTGGGCGTGCCCTTTGAGCGGCGGGATTCCGACACCGTCTGGGTTTATGCGTTGGGCGCTGGCACGGCCAAGGCGCATCATGAGCGATTGGTGATTTTCGCGCGGGACAACAAGGGCATTCCCCGGGTCAGCAAGACGGTTCGTGGTTTTCATGTCAATCCCTGATCCCAAGACCGCGCTTCAGCCGCTGGGCATGCTGCCCGAGGAATGGCAGGAGCAATTGGAAGCGATGGGGCAGCCAGCCTTTCGCGGTCGGCAGATTGTGGAGTGGGTCTTTGCCAAACGGGTGACCTCATTGGAGCAGATGAGCAGTCTGCCCAAGTCCTTGAAAGAGGTTCTCGCCCCCCGACTGCAATTGCGAACCATGCAGCTTGCGCAGGCCACTGGCTCGCGGGACGAGACACGCAAGCTATTGTTTCGCCTGCAGGATGGTCGCTTTGTCGAGTGCGTCTTGATCCCTGCCAGCCCCGATCTTTACGGGCAGCGTGCCGACCGACTCACACTCTGTGTTTCAAGTCAGGTTGGCTGTGCCATGGATTGCCGCTTCTGCGCCAGTGGCCTGGCCGGCTTCACGCGCAATCTTAATGCGGCGGAAATTGTCGAGCAGGTGGTGCAGGCTGAGTTGGTGGCCGGGGAGCGCATTGATAATCTGGTCTTCATGGGCATGGGCGAACCGCTGGCCAATCTGACGGCACTGATCAAGGCCCTGCGCATTCTCAATGCTCCCTGGGGCATGGGCATTGGTGCAAGGCACATGACCGTGAGCACCAGCGGCATGGTGCCACAGATTCGGCAGTTGGCGCAGGCGCCTGTGCCGGTGCGCCTGGCCATTTCATTGCATGGAGCCAGTGATGAGGTGCGCACCACCATCATGCCGATCAACCGCAAGTATCCACTCAAGGCGCTGCTGGAAGCCCTTGAGGATTGGCATCGCCTGCGCTCTCAGCGCATCACCCTGGAGTACATTCTCATCGACCAGATCAATGACGGGTTGGATCAGGCAAGGTTATTGGTGCCATTGGCGCGTCGTCTCGATGCGCGGGTCAACCTCATCCCCTACAACCTGGTGGAGGGTCTGCCCTGGAAGCGCCCCAGTGAAACCCGTCAGCGCACTTTTGCCAAGGTGCTTGAAGACGGTGGCGTGCGCGTGACTTTGCGTCGCGAAAAGGGGCATGACATTGCAGCCGCTTGCGGTCAGTTGCGCCTCAAGCAGGAGACTGCCGAGGGCATCGTTGACGGGCCTGCAGTTGCCGCTCGACGCATGGCAGCCGCGGCCGCCAGCTCTGGCCATGTGGGCGCGGAGGGTGATTGATTGCCAGCTCTTTCCTGACCATGCCCTCCTCCCACAAATTCAGTCGGCCATTGTGCATTGCCCTAACTGGCGGGCCCGGGGGCGGCAAAAGCACAGTGGGTGATTTGTTTGCTCGTGAGCATCGTCAAGGGGTGCGCCTGCTGCCCGAGGCGGCCTCGCTGTTGTTCTCCGGTGGCTTTGAGAGGCGCACTGAACCTGCTGCGGTGCGGGCGGCGCAGACGGCGATTTATCAGGTGCAATTGCAGTTGGAGGCCATGAATGCCGCCTTGTATCCCCGGGACCTTCTGCTTTGTGACCGCGGCACGGTGGACGGGGCGGCCTATTGGCCAGGTGCGCCGGCAGCATTCTTTCGACATCTGGGCACTACGATTGAAGCCGAGTTTGCCCGCTATGACGCCGTGATCTTCATGCAGAGCGCCGCGGCGGGTGGTTTGGGAATTGACGGTGGCAATGCCCTTCGCAACGAGAGCATCCTGCAGGCACAGGCCTTGGACCGCCGACTGATGCGGCTGTGGAGCCGGCATCCTCGCTTCGTGCTGGTGCGTCACCAGTCCAGTTTCATTGCCAAAATTGGCGCAGCCATGCAGGCCATTGAAGCGCTCTGCGCCAAGACCTCATCGCGGCCTTGGGCTGCAACCTGCTGAGCGGTGGCTTGTCCTGCTGCGCTGAGCCCAATCCCTGACGATTCAACTGATGGCTTTGATGCAAGACTCCATTGAGAATTTTCTGCTTCATCTGGCTACCGAGCGTGGATTGTCGGTGAATTATCAGATGTTGGTCAGAAGGG
>Ga0222712_10007807_pt1 | contig 10253 bp, 9 predicted proteins | sample C33_657DmetaG_FD_165043 | JGI IMG/M metagenome (GOLD analysis project Ga0222712, IMG submission 165043) | Estuarine water microbial communities from San Francisco Bay, California, United States - C33_657D | ecosystem: Environmental > Aquatic > Marine > Unclassified | place: USA: California...
ATCCATTAGCGCAAGGTCAAGGATGAAATCGAACGGATCGACGCCGCCCTCGAGAGCGAGATCAGCAACACCACGACCTTCCAGTCCTGGATTCGTTGAACATTCGCTGATTTCGAATGTCTCCCAGCGCGGAACCATAAAGGTACCTTTCGACCACACCTCACGGACGCGTTCACGCCATTCGTGATCGGCGTACGCGGCACGTCGTTCGGCGAGCGAACTCGACATGAGCGCTGCGAATTCCGAATTCACATTGAAGGTGAACGGCTCAGCAAGCGACATCGCAAACGACAACGGCCGAGGAGAAACCTGGGGCCAAACATTTGCACCCCGCTTAATGCCAGCTCGATTGAGGTCGACAAAATTCCTGTGCGTCATCGATGGCGTACTGAGCAGTGCCGTAATGGTGAACGGTGCACCCGAGGTCATTTGCAGGTCATAGATATCGGCGAGAGGAAGGATTTCCCCCGGAGTTACCTCAACGACTCCCTTGCCCGCAGCCCCGACGCAATTGAAGAGCGCCTCGAGCTCGGCTCGGTCAGCGAATCGGGACGGAATCGGCTTGCCATCGACACCTCGATGCGTTGGCGCAACGCTCGTCGCGAATCCAACCGCGCCCGCATCAAGTGCCTCGGCCAAAACCGCGACCATTTCCGCGATCTCTTCGGCTGTTGCGGCTCGTTCGTACGCATCATCACCCATGACGAAAAGTCGGAGCGCAGTGTGTCCGATGTAGGCGGTGAAATTCAGACCAAGAGGTAGTGCAGCGACAGCATCGAGGTATTCGGGGAACGTGGAGAAATTCCAAGGGACCCCAGCAGCAAGCGCCGCAACATCCATGTCTTCAACATTCTCAAGCGTTCTCGCGATGAGTTCTCGATGTTCTGGGCGAGTTGGAGCGATCGAAAAGCCGCAATTACCAGCGATCACGGTGGTTACGCCATGGAAGCTTGAGGGCGTGAGAGACGGATCCCAGAACACCTGGGCGTCGTAATGCGTATGAATATCGATGAATCCCGGAGCAACGACACAGCCAGTGGCGTCGATTCGTTCATCACCAGTGAGGTCGCTGCCGATCGCGGCAATACGTCCGTCGACAACACGCACGTCGGCAACAAATCCTGGGGTGCCAGTGCCATCAACCACTGTTCCACCGGTGATCACGAGAGAAGTCATGCGTTGGAGTCTTTCATCTTGAGCCGTTCACAGTGATGTCACGGAAAAAGTCGAACTGGGAGTCGTTTCACCCCGTTATTGAGATTTGATCGGACACGCTCAGGCTCGCCAGTCAATGCAACACCGGGGAACGACGAAAGGAGTTCTTCAAAGAAGATTCGGCCTTCGAGTCGAGCAAGGTGCACGCCAAGGCAGAAATGTTCGCCAATTCCGAATGAAAGTTGAGGGTTCGGCGAACGAGAGATGTCGAAGCTCTGCGCATCGACGAACACCTCTTCATCTCGATTTGCCGAGGTGTAATACATCGCCACCTTGTCGCCTTTATGGATGTAGGCACCATTCAGTTCCACATCTTCGGTGGCGGTCCGTCGGAAGTAGTGCAACGGATTAAACCAGCGCAGAATCTCTTCAATCGCCGACGGAATCAACGTTGGATCGTTACGAAGCCTCGTGAGTTGGTCCGGATGATCCAGAAGCGCCCAGAGACCACCAGCCATCATCGTGACGGTCGTGTCATTTCCCGCGGTGATCATCTGCACTAACAAACTTCCGATATCGGCATCGGTCAGGTACCGACCATCAAACTCCTGACCGAGAATCACGTCCATGAGGTCGCCTTGAGGATCGGATGCACGGCGATCGGCGGCAAATGCCATTCCGTACATCGCCATCTGCATCGAAGAGTCGGCACTACCGGCTTCAGAGAGATCACCATCGGGATTGAGATCAGGGTCTTGACCACTCGTGTTCATCTGAGCGAGGCGATGAAGCCATTCCCAGTCCTTTTCAGGCAGACCAAAAAGTTGGCCAATCACCTGCGTTGGGAGAGGACCAACAACATCGTGAACAAAGTCCACATCGTTGAGCTTCGCCGACTCAGTGAAAATTTCATGGGTGATCGAACGTATTTGCTCTCCCATTCCAGCGATGACTCGCTGTGCGAATTCCGGAGCAAGCGGTTTGCGATACGAGAGATGTCGGGGCGGATCCATCGACAGCAACATGTCGCGCATTCGAGCTAAGCGTTCCGGATCGAGATCCTCTAGAACGACGCCACCTGCTTCACAAGAAAACAACCGAGGATTACGCGACACGTGCACAACATCAGCGTGACGAAGGACTGCCCAGTACCCCGGTTGACCGGGAATGTCTTGCCAATGCACGGGATCCTCACGACGCAATCGCGTGAACTCCTCGTGCGGCGGACCGTTTCTATAGGTGTCCGGACTGTAGAGATCAACCACACCAACCACCCCCGCTGACGCTCCCTTGCGTCACGAACTCTAGGAGTCTTGCCGAAGTACTCTGCGACGTGCCGCCTGATCCGATCTCGCTGCCCAGAAACGTCGAGCGAAGGAACTTCAATGGACATCGCAATGACCATGCCCACAATGGTCGCCCACAACCGAGCCGATACATTGGCCTGGTGTTCAGCAATCGATGAGGGCCCGTGGTCAAGCCTTGCGGTACCCGAACGCGTGACCTATCCGAGCCATTCGTGGATTGTTGAGCTTTCGGCTGCTGCCGCAGTAACGCAACGGGTTCGGCTTTGGACCACGATCATCGTGTTGCCCGCCCACGATGCGGTCGACGTCGCGAAACAGTTGGCATCAGTCGATCAACTTTCCAACGGACGACTCACTGTTGGAATCGGGGTCGGCGGGCGCGAGCACGATTACCGAGCGATCTCAGGTTCATTCGATCGCCGGTGGTCGCGAATGGATGAACAGGTTGAAACCATGAAGCGCATCTGGAGCGGCGAGCCGCCCTTCGAAGGCGCCGATCCAGTCGGTCCCCCACCCGTTCAACCAGGAGGCCCTCCATTCATCGCAGGAGCAATGGGTCCGAAGGCGATCGCTCGAGCAACGAAGTGGGCACAAGGCGTCGACGACGGCTCAACCGTTTTCGGAATCGATCCAGCTGCAACTGAAGCTGCGTTCACACGCATCAGAGACATATGGGCTGCGGAAGGACGCACCGAGGCACCGCATATTTCCGCCAGCCTTTGGTATGCGCTTGGCGATGACGCGCAACAGCGCCTCTACGACTACGGCTACTCGTACATGAAGATTTTCGGTGAAGACTTTGGGACGATGATGGCATCGATGCTCGCAACTTCAACTGCCGAGTCACTTCGTACTGCAATCGCGCAACTAGATGCGCTCGGATGTAACGAATTGTTCTTGGTGCCCACCACTGCTGACGTCACCGAACTACATCGCACACGCGATGCGCTCGGAATCTGAACGGAGAACCAACGTGACGGAAATGACCTATCGACATTTGGGCGAAAGTGGTCTCATGGTTTCGACCATCGGCCTCGGATGCAACAACTTTGGGATGCGTATTGATGCTGCCGCCACGAAACGGGTTGTCGATGCCGCTCTTCATCATGGGATCACGATGTTCGACACTTCCGACTCCTACGGAGACTCCGAACTCTTTCTCGGCGATGCACTTGGTTCACGGCGTGAGGACATTGTCCTCGCGACGAAATTCGGTAGTGATCTTCGCGGAGCAAACGGCGCCGACTGGGGCGCTCGCGGCTCACGTCGCTATATCCGCAAGGCGGTCGAGCGCTCGCTCACTCGGCTGAAAACCGACCACATCGATCTCTACCAGCTTCATATGCCCGATCCGCAGACTCCGATCGAAGAGACCCTCAGCGCTCTCACCGATCTCGTCCACGAGGGCAAGGTGCGCTACATCGGGAACTCGAATTTCGCAGGTTGGCAGATTGCTGATGCCGATTGGATCGCGCGCACAACAGGTTCGGTTCGCTTTGTCAGTGCGCAGAACCACTACAACCTCATTGAGCGTGGGGCTGAAGCCGATGTGCTTCCGGCCTGCCAACGGTTTGGACTCGGACAGCTTCCCTACTTCCCTCTTGCAAGTGGACTTCTCACCGGCAAATACCAGCGCGGAGTACCTGCACCCGCCGATGGCCGAATCGCGGCGTGGCATATGCACGCGATGTTGTCCGACGCCAATTTCGACAAGGTCGATGCACTTTCCGCGTTCGCCACCGAACGTGGAGTTTCGTTACTCCACGTTGCCCTTGGCGGATTGGCTTCTCGTCCAACCGTGGCATCGGTTATCGCTGGAGCAACAACTCCCGAACAAATCGTCGCCAATGTCGAAGCGGGACTCTGGACACCAAGTCCTGAAGATCGTGCAGCCCTCGAAGGCGCCCTTAACTAGTTCTCGCATCGAGCGGCCCTACATCGGTCAGTTCAACGACATTCCCACTGGGGTCGAGAACAAACGCAGCGCGAACTTTCACGCCAAAATCGACGCGCTCAGATGGCGCGGACAAAAACGCGACGTCGTTCGCAACGAGATGGGTCATCACGCTTTCCCAATCAGTTGACATGATGTGCAGCGCAAGGTGCGGGAAACCTGGCCCCGGAATCGGCATTGTCTCGTGTTCGATGAAATGAAGTTGGAGATCGCCGACGCGCAGCCACATGCCGGGAACGCCTAAATCGGGCCGAGGCAATTCCGTGAAACCAAAGAGGTCGACGTAAAACGCTCGCGCCGCGTCAAGGTCGGTACAGACAATTGCGACGTGGGAAAAACCTGCAGATAACGACGGAGCACTCATCAGAAAACAACGTTGTCGGCGCGTAATTGTGCAATGTCGTCGACTCGTCCAAGTTCCTCGAGGACCGCGTCGGTATGTTCGCCCAACATCGGCGAAACCGTTTGCAATGTCGCCGGGGTGCCCAAGAACCTTGCGGGGTGGCGCGGTTGGCGCACGCGACCAGCGACAGGGTGATCGAATTCCTCAAACAAACCAATTGCGATTGCGTGGGGATCGTTCGGAAGATCCTTTGGCTCGACAACCAACGCGAATGGAACCTTCAGCTCCTCCATTCGCTTCGAGATCGCCTCGCAGGAAAATGCCCCCGCTGCCTCGTGGCACTTCGTCATAATGACACCAGTTGCTTCTGGGTTCTTACGACGCTCCCCAATCGTTGCAACCCGTGGGTCGTCGTGACCCTCAACTCCAAGCGCTTCACACATTCCGTGGAAGTCGGCGTCGGAAGTTGGTGTGGCAATACCGTACCCGTCGATAAATCGGAAGGGCTTTGATCCCTGCACGAAACTCGAATTCATGGAGCCATCGGAGTCCATCATCATTTCGTTTCCTGCCGCATCGGCCCACAGAAACGAGACAACAGAATCCGTCATTGAAAGTTCAACGTGCTGCCCACCCATGCCTCGCTCGCGAGCAAAGAGGGCTGCGGTAATCGCCTGCACCGCATACATCGCGGTGATCTTGTCGGCGGCGGTTTGGCGAAGAAAGACCGGCGTCCCATCCTCAGGGTCGGATTGGTTCGTTCCTAAGCCTGCATAGGCCTGAATCACCGTGTCGTATGCACCGCGCTGAGCGTACGGGCCAGTCTGACCAAATCCGGAGAGCGAAATGTAGACAAGATCGTCTCGGCCTCTAGAGAGATCGTCCCAACCAATTCCGAGACGATCTGCGACGCCTGGTCTCATGTTCTGGATGACGACATCGCTCCGAGCCGCAAGTTCACGAACTATTGCGAGCCCTTCGGAGGTACCCATGTCGAGGGCAATTGATCGCTTGCCGCGATTACACGATTGGAATAGTGCGGAGACGCCATTGACTGCAACACCCACCCATCGGGCAAGGTCTCCGAGACCCGGTCGCTCTACCTTGATGACGTCAGCACCCTGATCGGCAAGTAGTGCTGCCGGGTATGGGCCGGTGAGCGCGGTGGAGATATCGAGAATCCGAATTCCTTCTAATGGTCCAGCCATGATTCCTCCGCAGATTTGAATCAGCCGACCCGGCGGTATCGCCACACCGACAGGGGGATGAAAATTGCCATGAAAATGAACGACCAAATAATGGCGAGCGTCACCCAATGGCCAGTGTTCGCAGCAGGTCCTCCCTGCATGAGACCGCGAGTTGCGTTCACCATGATGCTTACCGGTTGGTGCTCGGCGAACCACCGCAACCAGGGGGGCATCGACGAGGCGGGAACGAATGCAGTCGATGCAAACGTGAGTGGGAAAAGAATTGGAAATGCCATTAACTGCGCAGTCTCACTGTTCGAAGCGGAGAGCCCGATAAAAGCGAACACCCATGAAAACGCGAAGGCGAAGAAAATCAAGAGAGCGAACGCAACGAGGTAGAGGCCGAACGATGTTCCGATCCTGAAACCTACGAGGAAGCCAACAATTGTGATCAGGATGACAACGAACACGTTACGTACCGAGTCTGCCAAAGTTCGTCCGAAGAGCACCGCCGATCGCGCCATTGGCAGTGACCGGAAGCGTTCGATCAGGCCCTTCTGAAGATCTTCTGCCAGGCCGACACTTGTGCTCACCGAACCGAACAAGACCGTCTGCACGAAGATGCCCGCCATCAAGAAATTGACATAACTCATACCTGGCGTTGCGATTGCGCCGCCAAAGACATAGCGGAAGAGCAAGACGAACATGATCGGCTGAACGCTCGAGAAAAAGAGTTGATCAGGAATCCGCAGGTACGCAACCAAGTTGCGTTCCGTCACTACGAGACTGTCACCAATCGAACGACGAAGTTTCGATCGTTTCATTGGCACTGCCGCATGGGGAAGAACTGTTGCGCTCATGCTTCTGCCTCTTCGAGTTCTGCACGTCGACCGGTAAGGCTCAAGAAGACATCGTCGAGACTCGGCTCACGAAGCGTCATCGATGTCGGAGCGATGCCTGCATCATCGAGCGTTCTCAGCGCCACCATCACCTGCGAGGGACCTGCGTCGATTGGCAGTTCAATCATCGTTCCGTCGAGGACGGGGGACGCCGGCCACGCACCCTTAAAGAGGTTCACTGCAGTCGTCGCAACCGACGTATCGGTAAAGCCGAGGTCGAGAACTGTTTCGCCGAGGTTCGATTTCAACTTTGAGGGCGTCCCTTCGGCGATGACGACGCCACGATCTACGACAACAATGTTGTCGGCCAATCGGTCAGCCTCTTCGAGATACTGCGTTGTAAGCAGGACGGTCGTTCCGTTTTCGACAAGGTCTTCAACGACCTGCCAAACGGCAGTGCGGCTGTTTGGATCGAGCCCAGTTGTGGGCTCATCGAGAAAGAGAACTGGTGGACGCACAACAAGCGCAGCAGCGATATCGAGTCGACGACGCATTCCACCCGAATACGTTTTCGAAGGACGATTCGCCGCCTCGGTCAGGTTGAAGTGTTCAAGCAGTTCATCGGCGACGCGAGAAGCGTCTTTTCGCGACAGCTGAAAAAGCTGCCCAACCATGCGCAGATTCTCGCGACCGGTGAGGTTTTCATCGACAGCTGCGTATTGACCTGCCAGTCCGATACTCGCTCGAACTTTGGTTGCTTCTCTCACGACATCGAGTCCGTTGACTCGAGCCCAACCCGAGTCAGGAACCAGAGTTGTTGTGAGAACACGAACAGTTGTGGTTTTCCCGGCACCGTTCGGACCCAAGAGACCCAACACCGTGCCCTGTTCGACGATGAAGCCGACCCCGTTCAGGGCCTTCACGTCACCACCAAATGTTTTTGTCAGGCCTTCGGCCTCAATCGCAGCTGTCATCGGTTCATCACGATCAGCGAGGCTACCGCGCGAAACCAATGCGCAGATCTGCGCAATCTCAACCGAACGTGATCTCGCGTCGAGCCATCTTCCAACCCTCTCCTGTTCGCTGGAGAGTGTCGTGGTAGTGACCCACCAGCGTGACACGAGGAGCCACATTTGTCTCGACGTAGTAGACCCAATAGGAGTCGGCAACGGCCTCATCGTCAGTCGTAAATTCAACGGCCGTCGACGCGACGACATGGCGGGAATTACTACCAGGCCCGACCCCACCTTCTGCGCGCCGAGAAATGCTTCCTTCGAGTATGTCGGCCCGACCTTTGCGCGGAGCATTCGGCATTAGCCAGTCGGCGTCATCAGTAAAGAGATCAGCGTATTGCTCGCAAGTTCCAAGTCCATCGGCATACTGCGCCAATCGGACAATCACATTTCGAACCGCCCATTCGTCAGCGGCCTGTTCCCCTGGTGTTCGCGTTGACGGCATGACTCCCCCTTCTCGAAGAGATCTGATCCTGCCAGTTCCATGACTCGCATTCCACACCCGCTTCCACCCCAAGCGTGCGAGGATGACCGCATGGAGATTTCAATCGGCATCACACCTGGCCCCGACGCCGTCCGACACGCCCAGCTTGCTGAAGAACTGGGATTCCGCCGGGCGTGGCTCTATGACTCTGCTGCGCTTTATGAAGACATTTGGATCAACATCGCCAACATCCTCAACGCAACAAGCAACCTTGATGTTGGTACTGCCGTACTCGTCCCCAACCTTCGACATGTCATGACTACCGCGTCGGCGATCGCGACGATCGAGCGAATGGCGCCCGGGCGACTCATGGTCGGATTCGGCACTGGCTTTACTGCCCGGATGGTCCTCGGCAAGAAGGCGCTTTCGTGGAAGTTCACTCGCACGTACATCGAAACTCTTCACGCACTTCTTGAGGGTGAAGTGGCTGAGGTCGACGGCGAACGGGTACAAATGATCCATCGGCCATCACTTACTGCCGAACGTCCCATCAAGGTCCCGCTTCTTCTCTCTGCGATGGGTCCGAAGGGCCTTGACATCACTGCCGAATTGATTGCGAATGGCACGTGCGCAGGGCTTATTGGCGTTCAACCCCTCGAAGGCGCTTGGGGACATCAGGTACTAATGGTCTCGGGATCAGTTCTTGATGATGGAGAATCAGCAGGATCCCCAAGGGCACGGGCCGCAATCGGTCCTTGGTATGTCGTCGGCTACCACGGTTGCTGGGAGGCTGCTCCCGAGTTCCTCTCCGCTATGCCCGGAGGCGCCGAGTGGCTTGCCGACGTTGAAGCTTCACGACCAGAGGGGGAACGACATTTGGCAGTACACGAGGGCCACGTGACCGAGGTCTTCGGACGCGATCAAGCCGTTCTTGACCTCGCCGATGAGTCAACGCTTGCCGGAGTCGGCTGGACAGGAACGAATGCTTCAGTGAAAGAAAAGGTGTCCCACGCGTCTTCGGTTGGCGTTCGCGAAATTCTCTACACGCCGGCCGGACCTGATGTTGATCGCGAGATGCGTGCGTTTGCGGCCGCCACTCTTTCCTAACTAATGACAACTCGACAGCGGACCCATCACCTCCCAACGCGAGCCGGTTGGGCGACCCTCTTTGGAGTCGTTCCCGATCACGGACTTCACCGTCGAGCTAGCGACATTCTCCGCGTTGTTGCTGGACTTATCCTGTTTGGACTCGGAACCGTTGGGGCCTTGTCATATTCCCATTTCGAACGATCCGTCCACTCCGCCGTCGAGTCGCTGCCGGATCCCCTCCTTCGGGTCGCAAGCATTGCCAACGGCGGCGGAGTCGTTGTCGCAATCATTGTCATTTATGTCATCGCACTCTCGTCGCGACGGTTGCGGTTCATCGCCGGTCTCTCAATCGCACTAGGTGGCGGAATCCTTTTGACGTGGGGACTCCAAAATCTGATCGACGCTCCCTCGGTTATCGGCGCAGCAGCGAAGGGGCTGACCCACTACCCGCAATATCCGCCTGTTCGAATCACCGTGCTCGCCGCCGTGTTTTTCGTGTCAGGGCCAGAGCTGACACGCCCGTCGCGTCGTCTCATGATGACGCTCCTTCTCGTCGTTGCTGTGAGTGCCACCGCCCGAACCGACGGCTACCCAGCTGGCATTTTCGGAGCTATCACCCTCGGGTGGGCCTTGGCTGCCGCAATTCATCTCCTACTCGGATCACCTGACGGCGCTCCAGATCCCACCGAAGTTGAGACAGATCTTGGATCTGTTGGGCTCACAGTTGACGACCTTGTCGTGAGTCCAGTGCAGTCATGGGGAGAAAAGGCCTACAGCGGTACAAGTGCAGATGGAACGCCCCTTCGAATCGTCGTCATCGGCCGCGATGCGACCGATGCACAACTACTCACAAAGATCGGCCGCTTTCTTTGGTACAAAGATTCTGGACCCGTTCTAAATTTCAGTAGACAGGGCCAGATCGAACATCGAGCGTTTGCACTT
>Ga0222712_10007810_pt1 | contig 10250 bp, 11 predicted proteins | sample C33_657DmetaG_FD_165043 | JGI IMG/M metagenome (GOLD analysis project Ga0222712, IMG submission 165043) | Estuarine water microbial communities from San Francisco Bay, California, United States - C33_657D | ecosystem: Environmental > Aquatic > Marine > Unclassified | place: USA: California...
GCTTCCTTAAATTTTCGTGATGGTGCAGCCTATATGGTGCTTTCCCTTGCGCCATCTTCTTTTGGAGGCATAAAGTTCGACGACGACGGCGACGGCGCCATTTCCTTCGTCGAGTTTCAGGCTCATCAAATGCAAGTGCAACAAGCCTTTGTTCATAATGTTCAATTAAATGATGTAAAAGGTCCGCTTGTGTTGGAGGGGCTCTTTGTTAATTTTGAGCCCGCCCACTCCCCGGGGCTGGAACAACCAAGCATCCTCGTACTTGGTAAGTTTGCAATGCGTCAAGGATTGATGCCAACAGATTGGTCTATAGGACTATGGGCGCATAAGGTTAAAAATAATAATGCGGTAACAGCTACTGTAACTTCTCAAGCAAAAGATGGAACTGTACTTGAGCAGGAAAGCTTGGTTTTTACCCCCTCAGAAAACTCACAAAAACTATTTAAGAAGGACAATCATGTGAAGGCTGGTTACATTCAGTTTGGCATATTGTTGTTGTTTTTAATTCCTAGTCTCTGGTTTTTTTATTACAAGAAAGTCAAGCCCTTTGAATCACGGGACCTAAGCTGAAAAAACGGCTTCATTAAAAAACATGTTTATAGTTTGTCTTATTAAAGGACAACGCCACCATCAACTGTCGTGTTAAACGACACTTGATCTTCACTTGAACCCTGGAGCACGGTCAACCCGCAGAAACCAAACCTGACAGAACGATTCGTACGCATAGTTTGTCCTTTTAAAGGACATCCTTGTAGACCCCGAACTTTATTCAAAAGTTCTTAGAATATCAGTGCTAATTAGCAAGCACTAGAAAGAACTTTTATAGCCTATCTGTACGCCGCGAGGTAATGTTTGAACTAGCCAATGGTGTGATGGATCTCCTGCATAAAGTCCAGTAGCCACACCTAATGCCATACCGGCTAGAACATCAGATTGCCAGTGTGCTTGTGACTTCATCCTAGCAATGCCGTCATAAATTGGCAAAGCACTTAAAGCCCATACAGCAGGATTGTCGTTGCCGTACTCGGCGATGAATGGCGTGACTATTGCTGTGATGTGAGTGACCTCGCCACTCGGAAAACTTTTGTTGTGCGTTGAAGACTGAAACCAAGCGCCTGCATCGTTGCCATCAATGGGACGTTGTCTTCTAAACACCAACTTACCTGCTTGAGCAAGTGCGTCTCCCATCAACATAGATTCAGTGGATTTCCAAAATGTTTTGCCAAAGCGGGTGTCGTTGCCTTCCCATAAGGCACCGCCCACAACAACAAGCGCAGACCCCATCTCCAAGGTCTTCTGATTGCTTCTAGACCAAATCCCAGAATTATCAAAATTTAGACGATGGTCTATACCCAACAAACCTTGGGCATTGATTTGTGTACTAAAGAAAATAGTACACACCACATAGATGATTGAGCGGATCATGGTTGCCCTTTAATTTAAATGACAGTAAGTTGGCTTTCAGCTTACCATTACCAGACCTCCCGAGTTCAGTTTTCAATCTGCTCCGTCCCCTTGCTCAAAAATAAAGCACGATAGGCGATTAAGGCAATGCAAAAGTAAATAGATGTACAAATACGTATAGCTTTGCTGTCGATAGTGGATACATTGAAATTACAGAGAAGTTAGCTCTGAGAATAATTATCACAACCGGAGAAACTTATGTTTTTAAGTATCATTAACTCAATCATCAATTCAACCTTTTTTTGGATCACATCGGCAGTCATCTCAGCCTTCTATTGTGGTTGGTATGCAAAAAAGCATGATGACTCTTGGGGAGAATGGTTTGTACTTGGTGCCTTTTACCCATTCTTCATTTCTATTCCAGCAGTTATTTTCTGCACAAAGCCAGTAATAAAGTAGGACGACTACTGACCGCTGAGTCTTTGGCAAAGCCTGCTATCACCTATTCTTCCACCAGCCATCTCCAACTGTCGTGTTAAACGACACTAGATGACCAGTTCAAGCCGATAGTGGGTGTCAAAATTCAAGTACGCCCATTATTAATGCTGAAACTTATTGAGTGCAAGTTCTGGTGCGTGTAATGGTGCCATCGGGATTCTGGGTCTCAGTCCAAGGGCTGCATGATTGATTTTGGGGCTGTACTACGACAGGCTGTTGCTGCTGAATAATCACTGGCTGCTGAACATACACTGGCTGCTGACGAGCTGCCTCATAAACGATTGCACCACCAATAATGGTTGGAATCATCCACTGCCAACCACCGCCGTAGCCACGCGCCCAATAGCCGCCGCCATGGTGCCTTTGTGCCATTGCAGAGGCACATAGTGTCATTAGTAAAATAACCAATAGCTTTTTCATATCGTTCCTTAAAGCAGGATTAACTCCTTACAGCATGGTATTGCTTACCACTTCAATTGTAAAGTTGCCCATATCTGGAACAATCAGCATCATGCATGAAGCACATGAGTTTTTAGAAGTCGTCACCACCACGCTTTACAGAGTTGCGACTTATGCAACCACCTACCTGATTGACGACGCTGCAATACTTGCGCTCATCTTTTGTTGAAGTTTGTAAATACTGGCTGTCCTTTTGAAGGACAAACTTCTAGACCTCAAACTCGATTAAAAAGTTTTGAGAATCAATCCTTGTGCAAACTCTCTCTTAAAGCAATCAAGCCTTTGGGCTCACGATTGAACCAAAACCATGCTGTATCTGTTCCACCCTTGCGTAAAACCCACTGATAAACGTTGAGATAAATCACGCTCAAGCCAATAAGATTTACTGCCAAAGCGGCAAGTCCAATAAAGAAATAAGCAAACAACTTGGCGTATGACATATCTGGCACCAAGTCTTGGGCAGCAACTACAACTATTCCCATAAGCAGAGCTAAAGCAACAATCAACTTACCAAAGTTTGTAAAGTTGTAGCGAGGGGTGTTTGACATAAGCGGGTTTGCCGTTTTGATCGGTTAGTCTAAATCATCATCAACTGTCGTGTAAAACGACACTGGATGAACACGACTAGCCACCAGCACGGTGGCTCCGCCGAAACCAAACCTGACTCAACGATTCTTACGCGGGGGTGAAAATCTTATTCACACACATCAATTACATCAAAAAGCAAGAAATTCAAATTATTTAATTTCAATAATTTTTATTAGTTCATCCGTATATTTTTGAATAATTTCTTGGGGCTCTTCCGGAATTGTTAAGTCAAAGTTTTTAGGTGCCTGAAACCACTTGATTTCAGAACCATCAATTAGGCTGTGGTGAGCAAATTGATGCTGTTCAAAATCATCTGCTCTAATGCCAACAACCAAAGGAACTTCAACTTTGAAATTTTTCTTAAACGTAAATAAGGCGGCGTCAATAAACCAATTCTTGGTTTTACAAATGACGTGTCCATCCCACTGTCCTTGTGGCAATTTATCGCCTACGAAGCCAACAGCATAAATTCCTTTGCTTGAATAGTGCCGCATTTGACAGACGTAGAGTGATGCTTCAATGCCAAATTGATTCAGCACAGCACAAGCAATTTTTGAATCTACCGCACAGAAAGTAGATAACTCCAACGGCACCACTTCAAAAAAGTGATTAGTCAATTTTTCTAATATGTTTTTCTCAAAGTTTGTTAGCACAGGAATCTAAAATTTATAAGCATTTGACATTATGCTTACAAATACGACAACTATTTTTTACTTTTAAATAATTTATACAGAACCCTTCAACTCAAATTGGAAAGGTCCCAAACTTTATTCAAAAGTTCTAACAATTGAACCCAATCGTTTGCTCAGTAAATGTTCTCCATTGAACAAAGGTGCTTAATCGCGCCTTTGTTCTGCCATCGTCCCGTTACTGGACGATCGCACTACCCACCACCGCCACCAACTGTCGTGTTAAACGACACCTGATAGCCACGACAAGCCAGCAGCACGGTAGACCCGCGGAAACCAAACCTGACAGAACGATTCTTACGCAGTGGGGTAAAAATGGGCTGCATCCAAGAAGACCGCAAACTTGATTCAAAAGTTCTGAAAATCAACTTTTTATCACTTAACTGATATCGTCATTCCTGATATCTGATTCAAAAGTTTGCAGTCACCGGCTTGGACACCTGTCAAAAAATCACGAATGATCTGCGAAGTCAATGTCTCCGTTTTTTTTGATATGCCTCGTCCAGCAAAATTCATGTGCGTGGCACCATCAATGACGCCAAGCCACTTGCATCCTGATTTCATATTGCTAAATGGCTCGGTTCTTGTTTCCCAAGATAATCCGCCTAATTCCTTGTCTTGAGTACCTGTCAGCATCAATACTGGTTGGTTGATATCGTTCCATGCATTTTCAGGAAATATCAATCCTGAGCCTTGTGGAGAAATAGCGATGTAAGCCGTGAACTTGGGCACTTCAGCAATATTCAATTTGTTTAGTGCACCTGCCTGCATCATCACAGTCGCTGCGCCCATTGAGTGACCAATCAAAACAGCCATTTTTGAATTGCACTGACCTTGAGCCCAATCTTTCGCAACAGCAATGTCCATAAATCTAGCTTGGTAAGCCTTTGGGTCTGTAATAAGTTTGGCTAAGCCGTCGCTTAGTGTTGTTCCGCTGGTTTGCTCTTTAACAGCTTGAAGCCCACTTTCTTGATGACCAACAACTACTGCAAGATAACCAAAATCAGACATCGCTGATCCGAGATAGTTATAGCCTTTTTCCGATCCACCTGCTCCGTGCGAAATAATTGCAATCCCTTTACATTCTTCACTTCCAGTTGGCTTGTAGACCATTGTCAAGACTGACTTTGAATCTTGGCGTTGTAAGCTAATTAAATCTTGTCCAATCGCGGTTGTACCTGTTAATTGAATTAAAAAAAGTATTGCCAATGAAGGTAAAAAAGTTTTCATTCTTGAATTTAACTATGCATTTCTTACTTTTGCAATCGTTCTAATATCCTTCTAGACCCCAAACTTTATTCAAAAGCGCCATACCCCACACACCCTCTGTCGTGTAAAACGACACTGGATGACCACGTCAAACCACAAGCACGGTAGACCCGCCAAAGCCGAACCTGACAGAACGATTTGTACGCACAGGTTGTCCTTTTGAAGCTCATCCTTCAAGACCCCAAACTTTATACAAAAGTTCTGAGACTTCTATTTCGCTTTAGTTCTTTTACCCAAAACAACAACAGCGAGCACACAGAAAGCAAAACCAATATTCATTGCAGTAATTTCTTCGTTCAATAAGAAATACGCTCCAATCAATGTCAAAAAAGGTTGTAGTAGTTGAACTTGACCAACCCTAGCAATCCCTCCAATTGCGATTCCCTTGTACCAAAAGAAAAAACCAATGTACATAGAAATCAACCCAACATAGATAAACGAGATCACTGCAGATAAAGACACTGAATTGAGTTCAAAATCAAGGTACTGATAGGTCAATAAAACATTTATTGGCAATGTAAGCACAAGAGCCCAACTGATCACATCAACAGAACTCATTTCCTCGCTGAGTTTTCCCCCTTCGCTGTACCCAATTGCTGCGCTTGCAATCGCAATAAACAAAAGCCAATCTTCAACTACTAGCCCACCGCCTCCGTTGAGTGAGGCATAAGTGATAACAAGCAAACTCCCGATGACTGCAGTTATCCAAAAAGCTAATGATGGACGTTCTTTGAAACGAATAGCTCCCACAACTGCCGTTGCAAGCGGAAGTACTCCAAGAACAATCCCACCGTGCGCTGATGGCAGCGTTTTCATTGCAATTGCGACAAATAGCGGAAAACCATAGACGACGCCAAGTGCCATAACACTCAAACGTATCAATTGAGTTTTTGTGGGCAGCTTAGGTCTTGTGAAAGCAAACAGAATGAGTGCGCAAATTCCACCAAGTGTGGATCTACCAAAAGTCACAAAGTAGGGACTTAGTTCAGCAACAGCTATCCGTGTGAATGGAAGAGTCAAGCTAAACATCAGGACTCCTATGAATCCCAACAACATCCCTTTAGTTTCATTATTCTGCATTCAGTTTTCTCTAGTTATTTTTTTTATCAGAGAATAGCATCAGAATTTAGAAACGACATCCTTAAAGACCCCAAACTTGATTCAAAAGCTCTGAGAATCAAAGCAATCTTCATTTATATCAATAGTTTCCTTCTCTTTCTCGCAAATTGAGCAAGAAATGGATTGCTTTCATTTTCCTTTGAAATAAAGTGACGGCAAGAGGTAAGAGATGGGCGAGAACAGACACTTCAGAATCATTGAAAAAGCAATCAAATTCATAAAAGAGAATTTTGATTCAAATCTTAAGTTAGCTGAAATTTCCGAACACGTCGGAATGAGCGACTATCACTTTCAACGTCTTTTTACGAAATGGGTAGGGATTTCTCCAAAGCAATATTCCCAATATTTGCTCAAAGAAAGAGCTTTAATTGAACTCAACAAAGAGCAGTCATTACTTGTATCTTCTTTGGCTTTGGGACTTTCAAGTCCATCAAGATTTCACGACTTGGTGGTTAAGACAATTGCAATGAGTCCATTTGAAGTTAGGCAAAGAGGTGCGGGCGTAAAAATTCAGTATTCATTTATTGAAACACCTTTTGGGCAAGCACTACTTGCTTGGACTACGAAGGGAATTTTCAATTTAACATTTACTGAAGAAAAAGAAAATGAACTAAATGACTTGAAGAAGCATTGGCATCAAGCAACATTTCAAGAAGATTTCATCAATGGAAATAAACACGCTCAAAATATCTTTTCTAATGCACCTAAAGAGATTACTGTTCTTCTAAGCGGCACCAATTTTCAATTAAAGATTTGGGAAGCATTGTTAGAAACAATGCCCTCAGAAATGATTACCTACTCCGACTTAGCGGCAAAAGTTGGACTTCCAAAAGCGCAACGTGCTGTTGGAAGTGCTGTTGGAAAGAATAAAGTTGCTTATTTAATACCTTGCCACAGAGTGATAAAAGAAGATGGTGATATTGGCAAGTATCGTTGGGGAGAAGAAAAGAAGAAAAATATGTTTGTTTGGGAAAAGATTGGAAATATATAAATGTCAACTATCACCACCATAGATCAATTGCGTTCTATCTACAAAGTGCCAAGTGAGCGATCCGTACTTAAAGAACTGACGTACATTGACCCACACATTCAAAGATTCATTTCTTTGTCGCCATTTTTGGTGATTAGTAGTGGCGATCAACAACATCAAATGGATTCTTCACCACGTGGCGGAGACGAGTTTGAGCATGCAAAGCTGGAAAAACTGCCATCTCGCAAGGTCAAGCCTATGCGAGTGGCAAGGTCGCCTATTCAGTTTGAATGCGTTTACTTGAATACCTTGCGCTTTCCTGGTGAGCCGCCATTTGGCACCGCCGATGTGGTGTTTGGCAAGGTGGTCGCCATTCACATTGACGATGAAATGATCGATGGCAAGGGCATGCTCGATGTCCTCAAAATGAAGCCCTTGGCCCGCATGGGCTACTACGACTACACCTTTGTAGACAACAAGTTTGAAATGATCATTGGCGGCGACAACAAAGCGCTTTTGGCTGGTTTGGAAGGCTCGCCTGACAAAGCCAAGACGGCTTTGGGGTCATGAGCGAATCTAAGGCCGCGCTGCCGCCCGCTTTTCAAAAGCTGGCCATTTCCAATTTAATGGCGCAATCCGCCGAGCAGTTGACCTTGGCGGCCGTGCCTATCGTGGCCGTTCTGATGCTCGAAGCCGGCCCTGGGCAAATTGGTGTGATTGCAGCCGTTCAGTCCTTGCCTTTTTTATTGCTGTCCATCCCTTTGGGCTTGCTGGCCGACCGCATGTCTCGCAAAAAGCTCATGCTCTTGTCAGAGATCTTGCGCGTGTTTGCCTTGATGGTTCTGATTGCAGCATTGCTGGTCGATCAAATCAGTGTGACCTTATTGGCCGTGGTCGGGTTTTTTGCAGCCGTTGGCACTGTGGGTTTCAGTGTCAGTGCGCCATCTCTGGTGCCCGCTTTGGTGGCCCGTGACAATTTGGCAAAGGCCAATGGGCGCTTGGAATTGGCCAGAAGCATGGCCTTTGCCGGTGGGCCCGCACTGGCTGGCGCCTTGATTGCTTGGATGGGCGCCTCCACCTCTTTTGTCTTGTCTTTGATGCTGTCTTTGGCGGCCGTTGGTTTTTTGAATCAAATTCAGGAGCCTGCCAGAGCCGCCGTACCCGCGAGGCACCCCTGGCTAGAACTGAAGGACGGCGCTCATTTTGTGTGGAACAGCAACTTGCTTAGACCCATCTTGTTCACTTCGGTGGCTTGGAATATTTCATGGTTTGTTTTGCAAGCCATCTATGTGCCCTACGCCATTCGCACTTTGGGCATGGATGCCAGTGCAGTGGGCCTGACCCTGGCATGCTATGGCGCGGGCATGATTTTGGGGTCATTGATGGCTTCCAAAATTGTGGCGCAAATGCGTTTTGGCCATGCTATTTTGCTGGGGCCGTTTTTCTCAGTGCTGGCCGCTTCTGTGATGGCGCTTACTCATTGGTGGCCATCGGCCACAGTGGCGGGAATCTCCTATTTCTTATTCGGTTTCGGCCCTATTATTTGGACAATCACCTCCACCACACTAAGGCAAAGCGTCACGCCCAACACGCTCATGGGCCGGGTTACCGCCATCAACATCGTGGCGGGCACCGGCGCCAGACCCCTAGGTGCCTTGCTTGGCGGATTTGTAGGGGAGTTTGGCTCCGACCTAATGGGTTTGCTGGTGGTGGTTTTAGGGTTTACAGTTCAGGCCATCATCATTAGTTTCTCATCAGTCCGACATGTTCAATCGGCTGAGCAAGAAGCTCAAAAATTAGAACTTTAAAGCTGGGCGCCCTTCGGCCCGAATAAGCCCCAAACGCTTTTCCACTTGCTCTTTCTCCCACTTGGATCCAAACAAGCCAAACCGCTCGGAAATCTGAAGCCAATGAAAGAACACGCCAATGCCCCAACCCATAATGACCCATTGAACCCACCAGCGGTTAGGCAAAGATCTGAATACTTCAAACCAGTTAAAGTTTGAACAAGTCTTTCAAGAATCCTTCAACAGGGCCCTTAGCCTGCGTGAAAGTCAAAACAGTATGAGGGCCGCCCGGTATTAAAACGATACTGGCTTTTTTATTATTCTTGAGCGCAGCGCCGCAATGTCCTGTAGCTTGTGGATTGCCAATCCAAGGATTACTTTGTGAAAAATAGGGGTCAGTAGAACTGATGATATTCAGCGTAGGTTGGTCGTCTGGAATGGCCGTTTTGTGCGACGTTACAAAGTAGTTTTCTTCACATGTCCAAGCAAACATAATTCGGCCTGCAAATTCTTTGCCTATGTAGCGTGCAACCGGCACAGCTCCTTCACTTGTTCCTGCTAACACTATCTTGTTGGTGTCAACCCACGACATTTGTTGAAGCGCTTTGAGCGTTATTTCAATTTCAGTAGCGCGAAAAGCATGTAGCTTTTCGTAGTTGTCTTTGTCAATCGGTGACGTGTAGGTCATCCGATCTGTGAGTGCAAAAGAGTTTGGCGCAAAGCTTGCAATGCCCAAACCAGCGAGCCATTGCTGCCACTCAGCAATGGCCTTTAAGCCCAAGCCCGAAGAGCCGTGCATAAAAAGAACAACTGGAATTTTGGAGATGTTTGGCTTGGGTGATTTTGTAAACGAGCCAACATAGACTGCTCCCCCCGTTACGGATGCTGGCAATCCGACTTGCGCTTGGCTAATCAACCCTAAAGCGGATTCGGCAGTGTGCTGCAGAGGGCCAGGTTTGATTTCGCCTTTTGGGGATTGTGCTAAAGCAAACACACATGTAACCGCGCAGGCTATTGCAATAGATAACGACTTGATATTCATGATTTAAAGATTAAAGAGTGAATTCAACAGTTTTGACTACGAACTTTTTTTACGTTTCTGATTAAAAAAACGATGGTGTTTATTAGATTCCAGAAAATTTTGATAGCTATCGGCATTAACCCTTCTCCTCAGGTTTAAGCTTGCTCAACGAAACGGCTTTGCCAATTGAGTTGATTTCTATCACCGCATAGTTTGTCCTTTAAAAGGACATCCCCAAAGACCCCAAACTTTATTCAAAAGTTCTGACTAAGCAAACGGGTAAACACTCAGTGACACCACAAACCGACCGTGTGCTAATGGAACTGTGCTTATCCGAATTGCAATTGACCTGAGCCACCCATCTTGCTAGCAGAACAATTCAAAATTTGACTTGCATTGAAATTAGGAAACAGACAATGAACCATATGCGTGAAGGCGGTTGCCAG
>Ga0222712_10007811_pt1 | contig 10249 bp, 12 predicted proteins | sample C33_657DmetaG_FD_165043 | JGI IMG/M metagenome (GOLD analysis project Ga0222712, IMG submission 165043) | Estuarine water microbial communities from San Francisco Bay, California, United States - C33_657D | ecosystem: Environmental > Aquatic > Marine > Unclassified | place: USA: California...
CCATTTGTAATTTTGTTGAATAAACTAAGATCAAATGGAAGGCGAGACTCCACACGATTATAAAACTCAAAGCGCTCGCTAGAATCTTCAAAGTAATCATGGCCCACGGATGAATCAAAACAGACACCTAGTGCCTCCTGTAATAGTGAAGGAATACCATCTTTAGTAAAGTTCTTATCTCTACCTTCCATAATACCAATCGATTGAAGAATGGCATTATAGACGGCTTTATCTTTACAGAACTTTTCCGTCTCATCTAAGAGCCAATCAGCGTTTGGCTTCTCGTATGTCTCTAGTTCTTTTACTAACTCGGTAGTCTCTTTAAATACCCCTTCAGTAGATTAGAGTTTTGTAATGTAATACCCAGTGCTTCTGTAGTCGGTGGTTTATTATACTTAACTACAAAGTCACTGATAAGTTTATAGATCGTTCTTTCACCTTCATCTGTAAAGTATTCAGTCTTTACAAACGGCAGAACCTTTCGCATATAGTCTTCATTGTGGACCAGATTCCTTAGAATCGTTGTCTCCAGCCTGCTTGTGGTCATTAATTGCTTCTCTCAAAATATCGTTAATAATTACTTCAATGACTGCCTTAAACATGTCACTCTTTACTGCTTCGTCTGTAATTAAATCTGGCTTATGTACTATATGATAATCTAAAGCAAGCCTATCACTACCTTCATCTGGGAAATCTAACTTTTCGATCTGAACCGCTACACCGTTAAACTCACCATCAACAATTTCAAAGCCCCAGTCCTTCTCTCCAACAAACCAGGGTTTATATAACTCATTCCTCAGCATCAGCATACTCCTTGGTAATATCATCATCACTCAGGATTGCACCATTAGCAACTTGGTACGTTTCTTTGACCCATGTCTGGAATGAAGGTGATTGCAAGATCTGTAGCCAGAACTCTTTAGTATCGCATTGTGCGGCACGGAACTTCTGATCTTCGATCTCACCGGTCTCTTTATTGACACGTGAATACCAACCGTTAGATGGTTTAATAACGTGACCGGATTCAAGAGCCATATCTAACAACCCAGACCAACGACTGATACCACCATCGTGACGAACGGTAACAGGGATCTTAGACTTCTCTCTTACATAACGAGACTTCTCAACGTTAATAATAAAGTTATAACCTACAACCTCAGTACCTTCTTTTTCTTGCTGACGGCCAAGAATAAAAATATTATCGGCGGCATAATAAGAACCAGTACCACCACCTACAACGTCTTTAGCGTACAGTTCCATTGTCTTGTAAGTATGATTAACTACAATCATTGGAATGTCTTTAAGCGATAGGTGAGGTGTAATCATACGGAACAAAGACTTGATCTGCTTTGCACGTGACATATCTGCAACCGACTTACCTTCCAATGCATCTTCGACTTCTTTCTTAGATGCAAGATTACCGATAGAATCGATAATAATAATCAAATGATCATTACGCTCAACCCCCTCTAACTGAGTCATAACGTCGAACTTCAATTGCTCAATATTAGTTAGAGGAGTATGAATGACGCGACTAGAATCAATGCCGAAAGAATCAAAGTATGATTGAGGGGTACCGAACTCAGAATCATAAAAGAGTAGAGCGGCATCAGGGTACTTGTCCAGATAGGACTTAGCCATCAATAAAGAAAAAGCAGTCTTAAAGTGCTTCGATGGCCCTGCCCACATCGTCAGACCTGGTGTAAGACCCCCATCCAGTTTACCCGACAATGCAATATTAATTGCGGGGATAGAAGTAGGAATCATATCCTTCTTCTGAAAGAACTTCGAATCGGCTAGAATAGCCGTATCTTTAATCGTAGAATTTTTCTTAATTTTATCAAGTATAGACATAGTATATTTCCTTATAGATCACTTATTATAATATAGTAATGAGTTACAATCAATCACTGACACCAGCTTTGTTTTGCTTCACCGAAGTACTCACGCGCATAACCGTTCTTGATTAATTCGGCTCGTAAACTTACACCGTTAAGAATCATATCACCAAGTACACGACCACCAAATTTATCCCAACCATATAACGTTACTTGATGCTTTTGTGTAGTAGCGACTGCGTTCTTAGTAAATGCTGATGCCGCCTGGCCACGTTGATCTTCACTTGGGCACTGGGCACGGTGACCTTTTTCTGGTGTATCGACTCCGAAGATACGAACGGCTAGTTCAGGCTTAAATGGCGCTGGCAAAAATGGTGCAGCAATAACTACTGTATCACCATCGTTAACTCGTAGAATCTTTGCATCATATGTTACACCTTGTGGTGTTTTTTGCGCAAAAACTTGTGTTACTAATAAAAGAGATAGAACTGTAATAAACTTTTTCATCCGAATAATCCTTCTAAAGATGCGGTTTCTCTAACTTGCCAACCAATACAGCTGAGTAGAGAGTTAAGGGGTTCGAGGAACGACTTCTCGAACATTTTATCGTAGTCAATATAATCGCGTATACTGAACTCAGGTGGTACTTCACCAGCAAATGTAATAACGTGTGTACCCAACGGGTTCGGTTCACGAAGATATAAGAACTTAATCTTATCACCTTCCTGAATCAATTGATACTTCTTTTCTAGCCCCTTACTTGTGACTAGATGATTATATATCAGAGCACCTCTCACGTGAATAGGAGTACCCTTCCTAAAGATACCATTTGAATCAGCATACTCTTTGATACCGTTAACACCTCGGGGAAATGCAATATCTTCAGGTTCCAAACTATGCCATTTAGCCTCTAAGTCAGATACGAACTTTCTTAGAGTCATTTCGTCTTTAGTAAGAGCGATCGACACAGCCTCTTTGAGTGCCTTACGAACGGGGGCAGGGGTAGATGAACGAACAATCTCCATACCCAGTACTTTTAGTTTAGGTGGGTCGTAGGCAACACCTTCGGAGTTATAAACGTTAACAGCATAACGTTTCTTAGCAATCCAGATACCCCTATCGGCGATAATCTCGCGCTTGAACTTAATCTTACGCTGATAGGTGTTTAGATAATCCGAGAAAGACTCACAAGCACCATTGATCGTCGGTTCAATTTGAGTTGCGCAATATTTGTCGAGGACGTCAACGACTGCTCGCTTATCTTTGCCCTTGAGATTTTTATCAACCAATGAACCAAGAGTAATATAGGTAGAATCGGTATCAGAGTAAAAAGAATAATCAACATCTTTAGTTCCCACTTCCTTATTAACAAACTCATTTAATTTTTTAGCAACCGATCGAATAATCAATTGACCAGACATCGTAATACCTTCAGCCACTCGAATATCGTAATAGCGGAAGTAGATATTACCCATCGCACCATAAAGTGAGTTCATCAAAATCTTCGCAGCCATCTGCTTTGAATTAAGACTTGCAATCTCACCTTGATACTTCTTATCTTTAGTTTCTTCATACTTACTTTGAGCGGCTAACATAAGCTTTTTAGCTTTCTGTCGTTCGGCAAAGTAGTACTCAATCAACTGAGGAAAGATACCTTTAGTATCCCGTCTAAAGCATTGACCATTGGCAGCCATTGCCCAGTTATTATCTTTTACCTGATCGGTATTGAACTCTCGATCAATCAGACGCTGGATAGATCGATCGTCGTCAGCTAAGAACTTCTGCCCGTCAACTAAAGTCTCTGGAGACATATTCCAGGTCATGATAATCGAAGGATACAGAGAAGTAGCATCGAAAGAAACAACCCAATCGTATTGTGCAGGTTTAGGTTCCTTCACAAACGCACCCATGATACTTCGATCCATCTCTGGGTCAATATTAGGTGGGTTATGAACAATGATCTTATCTTTTAAGAGCTTGTTATAGAGAATACAGTCCCAGGTTCTTACAGATGAAAAGATATCGGTATAGTTACACTTAGCATCGTACGCCATAGTAAGAATCAAAGTAATGATTCGCATCTTATCTTCAAGACGGTCAACCAACTCTACGTCTCGAATATTATAGTCTACGAATAGTTCCCAGTCCTTGGTATAGAACTCTTTGAACGTTGCATGAGGGTTCTTTAACTTCTGCTCACCCAGTTCTTCTAATGCAACTGTATCCAGTTTATAATTCTCAACCATCTTATAAGAGAACTTCTTATACAGATCCATGAAGTCAAGAATAGAGATACCAGCCCAGTCATAAGCCAATTGAGTACGACCTCGTGCAGTCGGTACCTCATGCTGACGAACAACACCCCAGGGTGAACATTCATTCAATGCCTTCTCACCAAGTACCTTAATGATACGTGAAGACAAGTACGCAATATCGAATAACTGACTATTCCAACCAGTAGTTACATCAGGGTAATCAGACTTATGATGATTAATGAACTGACGTAGTAGATCGAATTCATCCTTACACTGAATATAGGTAGAGTTTTCTTGTTTAGGTAGATATGGACCACAACCAAACGTAGTTAACTGCTTGGTATTAAAATCCTGAACAGTAATAAGAATAATCTGTTCTTGAGCATTCCTGGAGTCAGGGAATCCGTATTCAGTCGTCGTCTCAATATCGATAGTCACAATCTTCATTAGAGACGTATCGAACTCAATCATATCAGGAAACATCTTACTGATGAACTGATAGCTATAGTTCTTATTGCCAAAAATGGGAAAGTTGCTTACTTCTTTATACTGATCGACAAACTCACGCGCTTCTTTAATCGAACTGAACTTAATCTTTTCAAGGTTTTCACCCCAAAGAGATTTAAACTCTGATGGTTTACCAGAACGAACATACAGGGTAGGTTGAAAGGGAATCTTTTGATTTACGCGTTTTCCGTCCTTAAAACCACGGAAGTGAACGCTATTCCCACGAGTAAAGATATTGGTATAGAAGAGCATTTGTCTATTATATATTACCTTGCAAGACGTTGCAAGCCCGTTTGGTCATAAATATAATCGTAAACCCAACAACCCAAAAGGTAATAAAATGAAGATCACCTATAAAATAGGCGCATTCTTCGTTATGTCTACATTACTGTCAGCGTTACATGCGCAAACGACATATGATTCGAAAACTCTGGTAGATACTAATAATGCATCGACTAGTACCAGTACTGTAAATAGTACAAACACCAATAATAACAATAACGTTAATATCAACACAACTACTGTTGATAGTAAGTCTGTTAATTTGAATACAAATATTAACGATTCAAAGTCGGTGTCTACAAATACCAACTATCAGTATGGTACGATGACTAACAATAATAATAACGTTAGTACATCAACATCTACAGCAACATCTGTAAATACTAATAATAACAATAACGTAAATACATCGGTTTCTACAGCTGTCAGTGATAACAAGAACGTTAATTTAAATACCTCGACTTCTGTGAGCGATAATAAGAACGTAAATATTAGTACGTCTGTATCTGACTCTAAACAGATTATAGATTCATCTAACTTAAACACCAATATCAATAAATCCGAAATTACTCAGAAAGTAGTTCAACCCCCACCAACAGCTATTGCACCCGCAATGATGTCTGGTGGTAACAGTGATCTATGTTCGACAGGTGTTTCAGGCGCCGTTCAAACTCAAATCTTCGGTGTAGCCGGTGGTGGTACAACCCGTGATTTAAATTGCGAACGCTTAAAGTTATCTAAAACTCTTTATGACATGGGTATGAAAGTTGCCGCTGTTGCAACAATGTGTCAAGACCGCCGGGTCTATGATGCGATGTTAGCCGCTGGTACACCTTGCCCGTATGAAGGTAAGATTGGTGAGCAGGCAAGAGCTGCCTGGGAAGCCAATCCTGATAAGATCCCTGTTCTAGAAGATCACAATAAAGAGAGAACTAATGCTGCGAAAAATATCGGCCTGGGTGCTATTGGCGCTTACCTGCTACACCGTCTCTTCTAACGCTCAAGATTACACAACCGGTAATGTAATTAACCCGGCTGCTTGGTCGGGAGCGATATACGGGAATCTACCTGGTGATTGCTGTACTGGCGGCCCAGCCCCTCTTTACAACAACCAGCTAGGCGGCGGTGGTATTGCGTTCTCTTACGGGGGCGGTACCGTTAGTCAAGATATTAATATTAATCAAATAATGTCTGGTACTGGTATTGTTGTCCGTGGGTTCAACTATCACTGGCATGTTACTACTAATTCTGCTAACGGCGTTGACCCATTGTACGGTAGTGTAAAGTTATTCTCTAATACAAATAGTGTTCTGGAGTCGTTTAACTATAATTATACTGCCGGTATGAATGAAACGATCTTTCAAGGTACTGAAAACTTTAGTACAAATTATAGTCTAGCAGCCGTAAGTAGATTGAATGTTAGTTTTTCTGGTAGCGATGGCGGATTTTGGGGTGGCTACTACGGACCAAGAGTAAACCATGTCGTTGTATCATTGAACTATAGTGTTGATCAATGTACTGCTAATCCTTTGTATAGCACTCAGTGCCCTGGGTATGCTCAGGCCTATCAAGCTATGCAATGTACAGCAAACCCTCTATCCAGTACAACATGCCCGGGTTATGCACAGGCTTATCAAGATCAGCAATGTTCAGCTAACCCATTGTATAGTGTCTCTTGTTCTGGTTACCAGGCGGCATACTTAAGCCAACAATGTTCTTCTAATCAACTTTTAAGTACTGCATGCCCAGGTTACCAAACCGCTTATGCTACTAAAATGGCATTAGAGAGTCAGAAGAAAGCAGCGACAGAGACAACGACAGCAGCAGCTACTACAACTACATCATCTGATAACAGTAACTCAGGTTCAAGTTCTGGTTCTTCAACGACTAGCTCTGGTTCTACAACGGTTGCAGTTGGCGGTACCGTTACAGATGTAACGAGTACAAATGCAGAAGTTAAACTTGATTTAGGTGGCGCAACTGTTTCCACTACGGGTGAGATTAAACCGGCTGATAATATACCAGATGTAGCGAGAGCAACGACTGCTTCCAGCACTACAACTGGGGAAACTATGACTGCAAACGTACAAGAGAAAAGAACAACAAATGTTAATGCTCTTTCTATTGCAAGAAATGCGGTTGCAGCCACAGAGGCGATTGCACGAAGTGTAGCTAGTGAATCAGCGAAAATGTCTTATAGCGAGAATGCAAATCCTTCTGATGGTACTGGTCTAAGCGTTGGTACGTCTGGATTAGGTTTTACTCTTCAAGGTATAGTTACAACACAAAGCAGTAATCAACAACAAAGCAGTCAATTTCATCAATCAACGTACGCTTATGTAGCCCCGATACAAGAACCAGTTAATGTTCCTAGACAGGACAGTAGTAATAGTTCTCAGGGTATGGAAACACCAACTGTACCTAATAATTCTCAGTCATCAAGCGCTTTTGATATGAAACAAAGTTCAATTGCATCGATACAGGAGCAAAGACAAGAAACAAATACCACTGTTAAAAATAAAGGTGAAGTTTCTGAGTTAGCTGGGGGTGTAGATATTAGAACTCTTGCTGCTGCACCTGCTGGTTATGATTTATATCTAATGTCATCTTTAAGAGATAATGCATTTTATGCTCCTAAAGAAATATACAAGAATCAAAATGTTGTAGATAACGTTAGAGTGTTGAGACAGATGAGCTCAGATGCGTTACACCAACAACTTATTAACCTGCAATACAAATAAGGAAAAAAATGGCAGAAGAAATTAAAGACGTTAATGCTAAGATTGACGAAGCCGAGGCGGCAATGAAGAAGTATGCTTCTAAGGATACCGTTATCAGCATTGGTGGTTATGAATTTACCCCTGCAAAATTAATGGTAGCGGCAACCATCGTATCATCAGTACTTGGTGGTCTTTATGGTACCTTTGAAGTGTATAAAGACTATATTGGTATGAAGAAGAAGATTGCATCATACGAGGCACCAGACCTTTCTGGCTTTGATAAGCGCTTGGCTGTTATTGAAGAAAACAGCCAGAAGACTAGCGATTATACTCGCGACATTAAGGTTGATCTAAAGAATGATCTTCGTCGTAATGAGTCTGTTACTGAACAAGTTGAACGTAGTGTAAAGTCTGCACAACGTGAAACAGAAGCAGAAATGAGAGAGATGAGAAAAGCAGTTCGTGAAGATCTCGAAAAAGCACGTAATGAAGCCAATACTATTCGTAGAGAAATGGCTGATGCTCGTAGAGAGATTGAACGTGAAGTAGTTCAACTTAAAAAAGAAGTTGATACTAAGATTCAAAAAGCAATCGATAATCCATTAGCTAATAAGTAATGTTCGGTACTGCCCTTGCCATTTATATGTACGCCAAACAACCTGAGTGCATTAAATGGACATGGGGCGGAGATGTTTACAGTAGAAAAGTGATTTGTTTGGAGTGGCGTAAAAAAGAACCAGAAAAGAAAAAGTAATGCTAGATCCAGTTACAATCGGTATTGCTTTTACTGCTGCCCAACAGTCAGTAGGGTATATTAAAAAGGCTATTGCATTAGGTAAGGACGTTAATAGTCTATACGGGCAATTTGCAAGGTTTTTTGAAAACAGTGATACTATACATGAAGCTGAGGTAAAGCTAAGAACTGATAAGACTATTTTAACAGACGGTCAAATTAGATCTATGTCTATACAGATAGCAATGCAAAGTAAGGCGTTGCGAGATGCTGAAAAAGAATTGAAAGAATTGTTGATATATACTGGTAACAAAGACGTTTGGGATCATATGATGGCCGAGCGAGTTCGAATGTATAAAGAACGTGCAAAGTTACAAGCAGACATTAAAAACGCTAAGATCAAAGCTCAGGCTGATATGATTGATCGTGCTTTAATTTTTATTAGTTTTTGTGCAATAGCTATACCGGTATTTGGATTTAGTTATGCAATGATAATTAGACAATTATAAAGGAAATAATATGGCAGAAGAAAAGAAGCCTCTAAGTAGAAGCGAAAGAGAAGCACAGATTAAGGATAAAGCCGGCTGGGTCATCACCGTACTTGCCGCACTATTAGCTATAAACACTTATATAGCTAGTGGTAACTCGTCTAAAGTATTAAATAACACAATTAAAGCTAATGATACTTGGGCATTCTATCAGGCTAAGTCTATCAAGCAGACGTTGGCAGAAATGGCCAGAGACGATGCTATTGAAAGAAAACAAGTTGATAAGGTAGAAAAACTAACTGCTAAGATCAATAGATATGAGAGTGACCCTGCAACAGGTGAGGGTAAGAAAGAATTATTTGCAAAAGCACGTGCACTAGAAGCCGAGCGCGATCAAATTCGTAAGTCTGGGCCCTGGATGACTTTTGCAGGATCTGCATTCCAGATTGCTATTGTACTATTATCAGCAAGTATCTTAGCTGTGGCACCTGCCTTGTATACTGCAAGTATTGTAGTTGGTGCGTTAGCGGCTTTACTAATGAGCCAAGGTATATGGCTCTGGTTACCTTTAACCTTGTAAGGCAATATATTCGGCTTCAGGTATTCGTACCTTGCCGTTTTTACTTCCAAGCACGATAACGATACGGCGTCCAATCTCCGTATCTAACATCATCACAATGCAGCCTCCGGCTGCATTTGTCGTTCCGGTCTTACTAACAATAAAGCTATGGCGTTTACCAATCATAGGGTTGGTATTATTGAACGATTGTGTTTTCTTACCTACCTGAATGTTTAAGACAGCCGTTTGACTAGCCTTAACAATTTCCGGGTAATGACTTGCCTCAAATACCATTCTCAATAAGTCTAATGCTGTACTAATATTCATTGGACTGAGACCGGTTGGCTCTACAAATTTAGTCCTTAACATTCCTAAGTAGTTTGCTTTATCATTCATGTAACGAATGCATTCAAATTTACCACCAGGAAAGTTATCACACAATACCTTTGCGGCATTGTTATCTGATTTAACTAAAGCCAGTTGAATGAGCTGTTCTCTGGTATACTTACCAATCTTCTCTTGCATGTTCTGATTATTATCTAGAACAGCCATTACAGTCATTAACTTGGTAATGCTTGCAATAGAACGAACTTCGGTAATATTAGATCCTTCAATCAAGTTACCTTGATCATCAGTCTTTAACCAACTCTGGGTTGTAATGTTAATAGCGAATGCATTGCTTACAAAGAGCAATGATGCTAGTACCAGCGCTCTCATCAGTTATACCCTAGAATAATATTAGGGTTAAGGATGATAATGGTTGCGGAGGAGGGAGTCGCACCCACGACCTCGGGATTATGAGTCCCGCGCTCTTCTACTGAGCTACCCCGCGTCAAAGGTCTACACGTTCCATGGAAAACTGCCGGG
>Ga0222712_10007812_pt1 | contig 10245 bp, 9 predicted proteins | sample C33_657DmetaG_FD_165043 | JGI IMG/M metagenome (GOLD analysis project Ga0222712, IMG submission 165043) | Estuarine water microbial communities from San Francisco Bay, California, United States - C33_657D | ecosystem: Environmental > Aquatic > Marine > Unclassified | place: USA: California...
CGATGAGTTCGCGACGGGAGACGACGAGGTTCTTCTTCTCCTTGTTGATCTTGATGATCTTGAAGTCGAAGGTCTGGCCCACGAACTGTTCGAGGTTCTTGGGCGGGTTGACGTCGATCTGGGAGGAGGGCATGAACGCGTCGACGCCGACGGAGACGATGAGGCCTCCCTTGACGATGGACTTGACGCGGCCCTGGACGATGGAGCCTTCCTGGCAGTTGGCTTCGATGCTTTCCCACTTCCGGATCTGGAGGGCGCGGTCGTAGGAGACGGTCGGGGTGCCGTCCTTGTTCTCAAGCTTCTCGAGGTAGACTTCGAGCTGCATGCCGACCTGGACTTCGGCCATGTCGGGGAACTCGGCCTGAGGGATGAAACCCTCGGACTTGCCGTTGATGTCCACGACGACGAATTTGTCTTCGCGGATCTCGGTCACCGTGGCGGAGATGACGGAGTGTGCTTTGAGCGCGCCGAAATTGGAGTCGGCGAGCAGTTTTTCCATTAGGCTCATGTTGTTTGGACTGTTTGTCCCGGCCGTCGCTGAGGACGTTTCCAGGGTTTGGTTGGTTTTTAGGTTTCCCGGCGGAGAGTCCGTCAGCAGTGGCTTACGGGCCGTCAGGAAGGTCGAAAGAACCCCCTGAGGAGGGGGTTGGCAAGCGGAATTTGCCCACGAAGTCCCTTATTTCGTCGCTTTAGCGGGCGGACGGGCGCGGCCGACGTAATCGGCCACTCCGGCGGCGATGGCTTCGGCGATCTTCTGGCGGTAGGCCGCCTCCGCGATGAGGGCCCCTTCCCGGCGGCTCGACATGAAGCCGCCCTCGATGAGCACGCCGGGGCAGGCCAGGGTGCGCAGGACCGAGAAGCGGGCCCGGCGCACGCCCCGGTCGTCGGAGCCGGTCGTCCGGATCATGCGGCGTTGGATGCTCCAGGCGAGCAGGAGGTTCGGTCCGTCGAAACGGTTGGCGGGTTCGGCGGCGGTGGTCGACCTGGCCTTGCCGGCGTTGGTCGAGCGCTGGCCGGCCGGGGTGAGGCAGTAGGTCTCGACGCCGTCGGCGGTGTCGTCCCCCGCGGGGCCGGCGTTGTAATGCAGGCTGATGAAGAGGTCGGCGCGCAGCTTGGCCGCGAAGGCCGGCCGGTCCTCCAGGTCGACGAAGACGTCGCTGTTCCGCGTGAGGAAGACTTCGTAGCCCTGCTTCTCGAGCAGCAGCTTGAGCCGCGCCGCGGTGTCGAGGGTCGCGGCCTTCTCGTTGTATTTCTGGGCGCCATTGATCTTCCCGGTGTCCTTGCCGCCGTGGCCGGGGTCGAGCAGGATGCGCCGCACCGGGCCGCGCGGGCTTTCCCAGAAAAGCGGGACGAAGACCTTGTCGTAGTCGCGCCTGGAGATGGTGAGGTGGCCGCGTTGCGAACCCACCGCGTCGTCGAGCATGACCTTGATGCCGTCGACGATGATGTGGTCGCGGCTGTATTCCGCGTAGAAGCCGAGGCCGCCGGGCGCCACGTAACGTTCGGAACTCTTCCCGTCGCCGGCCTGCCGGGCGGCGTCCCGCAGGCCGAGCTGGCGCACGGACTCGCCGAGCAGGTAGTCGGTCGTGGCGGCCGGCGCGGCCGCCGCGAGCGCGAGGAAGAGGAAGATCGCCGTGACCCGCCGCACGACCTTATTCCGCGTCGTTCTCGCCGTTGTCCACCGCGGAGTCGTCCTCGCCGTCCTCTTCGCCCGGCGCCTCGTTGTGCAGGAGCTTGCGCTTGTTCTGCTGGACGGGCGTGAGGCCGACGACGATGGCGCGGCCGGACCGCTTGGGCTCGTTGTCGCGCGTGCTGATATGGGCCAGGGCTTCGATGGCCTTGGCGATGGTGGCCATGCCGATCTCCGGGTGCTCGAGCTCGCGGTAGCGGTACTGCAGGAGCAGCTTGATCTTGTGGCCGTGGAAGAGGAAGTTCTCGGCGCGGCGGACCTTGATGAAGAGGTCGTGCTCGTCGATGCGGGGGCGGAGCTTGATCTCCTTGACCTTGCTGGCGGGCTTCTGGTGCTTGTGCTTCTTGGCCTCCTCGTAGAGGTACTTGCCGTACTCCTGCAGCTTGCAGACGGGCGGCACGGCCGAAGCCGCGATCTCGATCAGGTCGACGCCGAATTCGCGCGCGAGGTCGAGCGCCTGCTGGGTGGGCATGATGCCCATCATCTCGCCCTTCGGGGAGATGACGCGGACCTCGGTGGCGCGGATCCGGTCGTTGCGCTTCGGCCCTTTGTCTTCTTTGCGGAAGTTGCCGCGGTTCTGTCCGGCGTTGTTCGACGGACGCGGGCTCTTGGGACGATAGGGCGAAGGCATTAGGTACTGCGGATTTGTCTCGGCGCTAACTTCCGCGTTTCACCGCGACGGTTCAAGCACCGATTCTCCGCGCCCTCGCGGAGAGGAGCCGCGCTTCAGCGGGCTGCGTCGATGGCCGCGAGCAGCTGCCGGCCATGCTCGGCGGCTTCGACCTTGGGCACGATGCCGATCAGTTTGCCGTCGGCGTCGAAGAGGTAGGCGGCCCGGAGCGGACCGAGGTACTTCTTGCCGTACATGGATTTCTCGACGATGGCGTCCAGAGCCTTCGAGAATTGGTCCTCGGGATCGGAGACCAGGGTGAACTTATACCCGTGCTTGGCGGCGTACTTGGCATGGGAGGCGCACGTATCGCGGGAGACGCCAATCAACCTAAACCCTTGCTTGACAATGGCTTTCTCGTTTTTGTCCATCTCGGCGGCCTGTTTGTCGCAGGCCGACGTGTTGTTGCGCATGTAGACGGAAACAATGGTCGGCCCGTCCAAAAGGGAGGCAAAAGGGGCGTTGACGGGCTTTCCGTCGACCAAGGCGTCCACTTTGAAGGTCAGTTTAGGCTTTTTTCCGGGGGAAAGCATGGGTTGGGAGGGGGTGCAGGGCAGGGGAGCGAGCCCAGGCGGAAAAGTCAAATTCAGCCCCCGATCAGACCGGGGGATGAAAACGGGTACTTCTTACGGCCGACGGCCCTTTCCCCTTTACAAGTCCGCCCCGAGTCCCTTTGTTCCGACCCTTTCCGCCATGCAAAAGACCCGCAAGTCAGTCTCCAAGCGCTTTAAGGTGACCGGTACCGGCAAGGTGATGCGTCGTTCCCCGAACGCCCGCCACCTCCTCAGCGCCAAGTCCCGCAAGCAGCGCCGTCGCGCCAACAAGGCCAAGCGCGTCGACGACGGTTTCGAGAAGAAGATGCTGGCCTGCATGCCTTTCGCCTAAGCCGGCGACCTCCTTTTGGCCGAACGGGTGTTCATTAAGGCGACCCCGAGGCCACTAACCCAAACCCAAAACACATACCAACATGCCTAGAGCAACCAATGGCCCGGCCACCAAGGCCCGAAAGAAGCGCGCGATCAAAGCCGCCAAGGGCTACTTCGGAAACAAGTCCCGTCTGTACGTCTACGCCCTCGAGGCCGTTCAGCGCGCGCAGAAGTTCGCTTATCGCGACCGCCGCAAGAACAAGTCGACGTTCCGTCAGCTGTGGATCGTGCGTCTCAACGCCGCCTGCCGTCCCCTCGGCATCTCCTACAGCCGTCTGATCGCAGGCCTCAAGAAGGCCAACATCACGATGGACCGTAAGAACCTCAGCGAACTGGCCATCCATGACGCCCCCGCTTTCGAAGCGATCGTCAAGAAGGCCCAGGCCGCGCTCGCCTAAGAAGACCTCACGTCCTTTCACGAAGCCCCGGCCCTCCGGGGCTTCTTTGTTTTCGGGTGCTTTCGCTTGCCGACTTTCTCCGCCAACGCACAAATCAACCCATGCAGCAGCAGCTCGCCCAACTCGTCGCCGCCGCCACCCAGGAAGCCGCCGCCGTCGCCACCCGCGCCGAGCTCGAGGCCTTCAAGGCGCGCGTCGTCGGCCCCAACGGCTCCCTGACCCAGGTGATGAAGGGGATGGCCGCGCTTTCGAAGGAAGAACGCCCGGTCGTGGGCAAGCTCATCAACGAGGCCAAGAAGTCCGTCGAGGAGCTGCTCGCCGGCCTCCTGGTCAAGGTGGAGGACGCCGAGATCGCCGCCGCGCTCGGCGCCCCGGTCGATCCGACGCTCCCGAGCCCCGACGCGCCCGCCGGTTCCCTGCACCCGCTCTCCCGCACCCGCGAACGCATCCTGGCTTCGTTCCGTAAGCTGGGCTTCGTCGTCGCCGAAGGCCCCGAGGTCGAGACGGAGTGGCACTGCTTCGACGCGCTCAACACGCCCGCCGACCACCCGGCCCGCGACATGCAGGACACGCTCTACATGCCGAAGGCGTTCCGCTCCGCCGACGCCCCCCGCAAGGCCGACGAAGCCGTCCTTCTCCGCACGCACACTTCCAGCGTGCAGGTCCGCACGATGCTGTCGCGCAAGCCGCCGTTCCGCATCGTCGCCCCGGGCCGCTGCTTCCGCCGCGACGCGGTCGATGCGACGCACTCCGCCAACTTCCACCAGGTCGAAGGTCTCTGGATCGACCGCGACGTGACGCTCGCCGACCTCCGCGGGGTGCTCGACTTCTTCGTGAAGGAGACCTTCGGCGCCGACGCCGAGATCCGCCTGCGTCCGTCGTTCTTCCCGTTCACCGAACCGTCCTTCGAGATGGACCTCCGCTCGCCCAACCTGGGCCGTCTCAGCGACCGCTGGCTCGAGATCATGGGCTGCGGCCTCGTCGACCCGAAGGTCCTCGAACTCTGCGGCCTCGATCCGCAGGAATGGTCCGGCCTCGCCTTCGGCCTCGGCCTCGAACGCATCGCGATGCTGGTCCACGGCATCGACGACATCCGTCACTTCTACAACAACGACACGCGCTTCCTGCGCCAGTTCGCCTAAGCCATGAAAGTCTCTTTCCAAGCCCTCTCCCGTCACCTCGACCTCGCCGGCGTCACCCCCGAGCGCGTCGCGGAAGTCCTCCCGATGCTCGGCCTCGAGGTGGAGTCGGTCACGACCTTCGGCCTCGCCCCGCTTCCCCTCGTGGTGGTCGGCGAGATCAAGTCCTTCGAGAAGCATCCGAAGGCGGACCGCCTCAGCGTCTGCCAGGTCGACGCCGGCGAGGGTTCGCTCCGCCAGATCGTCTGCGGCGCCAAGAACTTCAAGGCGGGCGACCGCGTGCCCGTCGCCCTGCCGGGCACGGTGATGCCGGGCGGTTTCGAGATCAAGGTCTCGAAGCTCCGCGACGTCGATTCGGCGGGCATGATGTGCTCCTCCGAGGAACTCGGCCTCGGCAAGGGCGAGGACGGCCTCCTCATCCTGACGCCGCGCCAGCCGGCCGTCGGCACGCCGCTCAACTCCCTTTTCGGCGCGCCGGACACGGTGCTCGAGATCTCCGTCACGCCCAACCGTGGCGATTGCCTCGGCATCCGCGGCGTCGCCCGCGACCTCGCCGCCGCGCTCGGCCTGACGCTCAAGCCGCTCACGGTGAAGACGGCCGCCGGCCTCGCCGCCGCGCCTTCCGCCGCCGACGCGGTGAAGTTCGTCCGTTCGTCCTCCGAGTTCTGCCCTTACTACACGCTCCGCACGCTGAAGAACGTGAAGGTCGGCCCGAGCCCGGCATGGCTCCGTCGCGACCTCGAGGCCGCCGGCCTCCGTCCGATCAACAACGTGGTCGATATCACGAACTGGGTGCTGCTCGAACTCGGCCAGCCGCTCCACGCGTTCGACGCGCAGAAGGTTTCCGAAGGCATCGAAGCCCGCCCGGCCCGCGAAGGCGAAGAGATCGTCCTGCTCGACGGCAAGAAGGTGAAGCTCGAGCCCGGCGTCTGCGTCATCGCCGACGCCCGGCGCCCGCTCGTCGTCGCCGGCGTGATGGGCGGCGCCGACTCCGGCGTGACCGATTCGACGACCGAGGTCCTCCTCGAAGCCGCCTGGTTCCGTCCCGGCGAGATCCGCCGCGTCGCCCGGCGCATCGGGGTGTCGACCGATTCCTCCCACCGTTTCGCCCGTGACGTGGATCCGGCCGGCGTCGAACTCGCCTCGCGCCTCGCCACCGACCTCCTCGTCGAGCTCGCCGGCGCCCAGGTCGTCGGTCCCGCCGTCGCCGTCGGCCAGCCGCCGCGCGCCGACGTCACGATCGGGCTCCCCGCCGGCTACGTCGCCGCGAAGCTCGGCACGCCGGTCGCCGACGCCGACGTCTCCGCGGCCTTCGCCCGCCTCGGTTTCACGGTCAAGGCTTCCGCGGCCGGCTCCTCGGTGCTGGTGCCTTCGTTCCGTTCCGACGTGACGCGTCCGATCGACCTCGTCGAGGAGTTCATCCGCATCCATGGCACCGACAAGGTGCCCGCCGGCCGTCCGATCGCTCCGCTCCCGGGCGAAGAAGACGCGCTGACGTCCGTCTTCACCCGCGAAGTCTCCGCCCGCCTCGTCGGCGCCGGCTTCACGGAGTGCTGCCACTACTCGCTGCGCGACGCCGCGGAACTCGAACGCACGCTCGGCGCCGACAAGGCCGCCCTCGTCGCGATGGACAATCCGCTGACCGCCGAGCAGACGCACCTCCGCGCTTCGCTCGTCCCCGGCCTCGCCGGCGCGCTCGCGCTCAACCTCTCGGTCCACGCCGACCCCCGTGGTCTCTTCGAAGTCGGCACGGTCTTCCGTCCGCAGGCCGACGGCACGGTGCGCGAATTCCTGTCGGTCGCCTTCGCGATCGTCGCCGAACCGGTGACGCGCTCTTGGAAGTCCCGTGAGTCGTTCGACGCCCTCCGGGCGAAGCGTCTCCTGCAGGACGCCGCCGCCCTCGCCGGCGTCGCCGCCGTCCGGCTTTCGTTCGCCGCCGCCTCCGGCGGCCTCTGGCAGGCCGACCACGCCGCCGCCCTCATTGACCGCGGCCGCGCCGCCGAAGGCGCCTGCGGCGTCCTCGACCTCCGCTGGACGCGTTCCCTCGGCCTGAAGAGCCCGATCATCGCCGGCGAGGTCTGCTTCCCTCGTACGGCCTTCGCCGAGGCCCGCAAGATCCCCCGCTTCGAAGCGTTCTCTTCGTTCCCGCCCGTGACCAAGGACGTCGCGGTCATCGTCCCGGTCGGCGTCGCCGCCGCCGAAGTCGAAAGCCGTGTCCGCCAAGGGGCGTCCAAGGCCGCCGGCAAGGAGTTCGCGCTGGAGTCGGTCAACTGCTTCGACGTCTTCACCGGCCCGGGCCTGCCCGAAGGCCACCGCAGCCTCGCCTTCGAGATCCGCTGGCGACACGCGGCCCGCACGCTCACCGACGAAGAGACCAACCAGGCCCTCGGGGTCGTCATCGCCACGCTTGAGAAGGGCGCCGGCTGGACCGTCCGCCGCTGACCGCCATGGCCGAAGGTTTCGACATCGACCACCTCGCGAAGCTCGCCCGCCTCAGCCTCACGGCCGAGGAGAAGGCGCTATATTCGTCCCAGCTCAGCCAGATCCTAGGTCACTTCCAGGCGCTGGCGGACGCCGACCTGCCCTCGACGATCGACGACGCCCGCGTCGTCGACGAAGCCGCGTTGCGCTCCGACGAGCCGGGCCCGGTCCTCGGCGCCGACGCCGTCACCCGCATCGCCCCCGCCGCGCGCGACGGGCAGATCTCCGTCCCGCGCGTCGTGGACGACGAATCGTAAGCCATGGCCGACGCGCTCCATACGCTTTCCGCCGCCGAGCTCGGCCGCCGCCTCGCGGCCGGCACGCTCACGTCCCGCGCCCTCTGCGAGGCGCTCATCGCCCGCTACGAGGCGGTGAACGATAAGGTCGGCGCCTTCACGCACCTCGACCAGGCCGACGTGCTCGCGCAGGCCGACGCTTCCGACGCCCGCCGCAAGGCCGGGCAGGGCAGGGGTCCGCTCGAAGGCATCCCGGTCGGGATCAAGGACAACATCGCGGTGAAAGGCCAGCCGCTCACGTGCTCGAGCAAGATGCTCGCGCCGCTCGTCTCGCCTTACGACTCGCACGTCGCCGAACGCCTCCGCGCCGCCGGCGCGATCCTCTACGGCCGTCTGAACATGGACGAGTTCGCGATGGGTTCTTCCACGGAGAACTCCGCGCTGCGCAAGACCTTCAATCCCTGGGACCTCGCCCGCATCCCGGGCGGTTCTTCCGGCGGCAGCGCCGCGGCCCTCGCGGCCGGCCTGGTGCCGCTCTCCCTGGGTTCCGATACCGGCGGTTCGATCCGTCAGCCGGCCTCGCATTGCGGCGTCGTCGGCCTGAAGCCCACCTACGGGCTTGTCTCCCGCTTCGGCCTCGTGGCCTTCGCTTCGTCGCTCGACCAGATCGGTCCGATGGCCCGCAGCGTCGAAGACTGCGAGCTGCTGCTCCACGCGCTGGCCTCCGCCGATGCCCGTGACATGACCTGCTTCGGCCCGTCCGACCGCGCGCTCTCGCCGGCCGGCGACGCCAAGAAGCTCCGCATCGGCATCCCGAAGGGGTTCCTCGGCAAGGGCGTCGCCCCCGAGGTCGCCGCCGCGGTCAACGCCGCCGTCGGATTCTACCGCGCCCAGGGTTGCGCGATCTCCGAGGTCGAGCTGCCCTCCGCCGACCTCGCGGTGCCCACGTATTACGTCGTCGCGACCGCCGAGGCTTCCTCGAACCTCGGCCGCTACGACGGCGTCCGCTACGGACACCGTTCGACGGTCGCCGGCACGCCGGTCGAGATGATGACGGCGAGCCGCTCCGAAGGCTTCGGTCCCGAAGTGAAGCGCCGCATCCTGCTCGGCACCTTCGTCCTCAGCGCCGGTTACGCCGACGCCTATTACGTCCGCGCCCTCCGCGCCCGCGCGAAGATCCGCGCCGAATACCTCGCCGCCCTCGCCGGCGTCGACGTGCTCCTCACCCCGACGGTCCCGACGCCCGCCTTCAAGGTCGGCGAGAAGGCCTCGGATCCGCTGCAGCTCTACCTCGAGGACATCTTCACGATCCCCGCGAACCTCGCCGGCCTCCCGGCCATCTCGATCCCTTGCGGCATGTCCGGCCATCTCCCGGTCGGCTTCCACCTCGTCGGCGCGCCGCTCTCCGAAGCGAAGCTCCTCGCCGCGGGCCGCCTCTTCGAGGCCGCCCATGGTTTCGCCCACCAGCAAGCCGCCCTATGAGCAACGTACCTTCTGATTGGGAAGTCGTCATCGGCCTCGAGGTCCACGTGCAGCTGCGCACCCGCGCCAAGGTCTTCGCGTCCTCCCCGTGGGGCTTCGGCAAGGAGCCCAACGAGCAGGTCGACCCGGTCGTCCTCGGCCTCCCCGGCACGTTGCCGGTCGTGAACCGCGAGGCGGTCGAGAAGGCCATCCTCTTCGGCCTCGTCGTGGGCGCGGAGATCCCGGAGCGCTGCGCCTGGGACCGGAAGAACTATTTCTACCCGGACAACCCGAAGAACTACCAGCTCACCCAGAAGGATTTCCCGGTCGTCGTCGGCGGCCAGGTCGAGATCGAGCTCCCGGGGCCCTCGCGCAACGTGATGGGCGAGCATAAGTTCGTCCGTATCCACCACGCCCACCTCGAGGAAGACGTGGGCAAGCTCAGCCACGCGGGCAGCGGCTCGCTGGTCGACTACAACCGAGCCGGCGTGCCGCTCCTCGAGATCGTCACCGAGCCGGACCTGCGTTCCTCCGCCGAGGCCGAGGCTTTCCTCCGCTCCCTGGTCGCGATGCTCACCCAGGCCGGCGTGGCCGACTGCGACATGGAGAAGGGTCAGCTCCGCTGCGATTGCAACGTCTCGGTCCGCCGTCGCGGAACCGAGAAGCTCGGCACCCGGACCGAGACCAAGAACCTCAATTCGATCTCGAGCGTCCGCGATACGGTCGTCTACGAGACCGCCCGCCAGATCCGCGAACTCGAGGCCGGTCGCCCGATCACGCAGGAGACCCGCGGCTGGAACGCCGAACTCGCCCGCGGCTATGTGCTGCGCGACAAGGAAGACGCCCACGACTACCGTTACTTCCCCGATCCGGACATCCCGACCCTGAAGCTCTCCCGCGAGACCGTCGCGCGCCTCGCCAAGCAGGTCCCCGAGAATCTCTACGACCGTCAGCGTCGTTACGTCGAGAAGCTCGGCCTGCCTTACACCGCCGCCTCGGTGCTCGTGAACGACCGCGCCCTCGCCGAATGGTTCGAGGCCGCCGTGGCCGCCCATCCGGCCAATCCGTCGGGCATCGCGAACCTCGTGGCCAACGACCTGCTCCGCGACCTCGCCGCCTCGGCGGGGGCCGCCGGCGCCTTCGACGAAGCCGCGCCCGCGCCGCTCTCGCTCGCGTCCTGCCCGATCAAGCCTGCGCAGCTCGCCGGCCTGGTGAAGCTCACCGATGAAGGCGTCATCTCCAAG
>Ga0222712_10007813_pt1 | contig 10245 bp, 16 predicted proteins | sample C33_657DmetaG_FD_165043 | JGI IMG/M metagenome (GOLD analysis project Ga0222712, IMG submission 165043) | Estuarine water microbial communities from San Francisco Bay, California, United States - C33_657D | ecosystem: Environmental > Aquatic > Marine > Unclassified | place: USA: California...
TCTACGCGCTTCAAGATAGGACTTACCACGCTCCACTTCAGAACATAAAGGGAGAACAATTTTGGTTTTAAATACAGGTTTTTCAAAAACGAAAGTGGGTTCATCAGTTACAAAGTTTTTTCCAGAATGTCCTTCTTTAAATTTTTCAAATGTATATTGTTTATGAGTAACTGGATCAATCTTCTTCAAAAAATTATTGAAGGAAATATTGACTCCACAATTGTGACATTTAAAATTGGTATTATTCTTTACAGAATATAAGTATCCCCTGGCTTTATTTTTGTTTCTTTGAGAATCTCCACAAATTGGACAACGAAAGTTATAAAGTTCAGATTTAACTTTCTTAAATTTGACTAAACGGGAAGAAATCAAATTGATGTATTTTACATCAACAAAATCCATAATGATACTAGTCTGAAGACATTTATTCTAGCAGACTACTTCGGATTGTCAATACACAGACTCGTTATAATACTTGTCCATTTTATTATGGAGTTAGTCAGTTTGTGTAGAGAATAATGAGTCTTTGATCTTAAAGTTTTCATGGCACCGAATGCCAACACAAAATATTTATTTGATTCTTTCTACTGCAGGAGGTTGTTGTAAAGTTGTCAGTAATGTTGGTAAAAGTGAGTTAATAACGCCAATAACAACGGCAACAACGGCAAGAACTCCACCAACCTGCCATCTAAATTTTGAAAGACCTTCTATTTTCGTTTCAATATCTTCTACTTTTTTACAAATATCTTCATCAACCTTTGCTTGAACAGTAATTCTTTCGTCATGAACGGCAAGCATTCTACAAATATTTTGATTCGTCTCACTCAAAGTTTGAATGGCAGTATCAACCTTATCAATAATTTGTTCGTGCGCTTTAAATCGTTCTTGCAATACAGCCAATTGAACTTGGGAATTGTTGCTGAACATTTTACTTACCTTTTAGATTATCTAACCAAGGTTTTCTTTTTGTGTTATAAATGTATCTTTTTTTATTACGAATAGGTTTATCATATCCAGCAACAGGTCCTTTTGGATCTGCAGATCCACTAAATCCCCCCGAAGAACCTGGAGCATTGGCAACCATTTCCTCTCTAATAAGATTAATTATCCAATTTAGTTTTTTTGGTTTCATCGTAAATCTTATTAAGTTCCGAGAGACAATTTAAATCAACAGGTATATCATGAATATAACATTTTGGGTATTCTGGTATTCTATTCAAGAACAATATAAAAGTTTTCATAGAAGACCATAGTTCCTTTTCAATTTTAAAAAACAACATTGGAGTTGTTGCTTCTCCAAATATGTTATAAAGTATAATGAAATGATTTAAAAGTAAATGGGTCTTGAGGACTCCGCTGTTCTTATATCGCTTTAGTAGTCTTTTGATATACTTAAAGTGATTAAGATCTTTATCGAAGTCCTCTTTAGTTACTGCTTGAGGATTTTCATAGTTTTTAATAGCAAATAAGAGGAAATTATCCTCATTCAATTCATTAAAGATCATATATTATCAGGCTTTAACAGTTAAAGTCGTAGTTCCAATACCTACACCAGAGAATGCAGTTCCAGCACCACCTACATTATAAACAATGTCTGTAGTGAATGTCTTAATTGCTGCTGTGCCACCACCAGAGAAATCGGTAATTGTTCCAACAACACCGCGATCAATGTCAATACTTAAGACAGTGCCGATTCCAGATCCAGGTGTTGATGGTGCAGTGAATGCAAATGCAACTCTGTTGGTAATTTGACCGTTGAAATTAGAAACAACAGTCTGACCATCTGTATTGGTATATACAGGAATTTCAGCGCCTGCTGCATAAGAAACTGCATATGCAACAATTGCGCCACCTGCAGGAGCAGATCTTAAGATATTAACAGTTGCGCCTGCTGAACAATAGACAGTCTCGTTCCAAACAACATGGACATAACCAGTTGTTCCTGTGCTAATACCTGTAGTGCCACCGCCACCAACCGTGATTGGTGATGCCTTATTAGGATCCTCAAAGAAGACTGCAACAGGGGTTGCCTGACCTAAACCAGTTTCATTTGCACCATGTCCTGCTGCACCTGGGGCGGCGCCCGTGTTCAAACCAGCGACTGGTACAAGAATCTCATCATAATAGGTGGTTGAGAGACCAGAATTTTCGGTTGTACCATACCATCTTTGTACCCAACCGCGTCTGTCTGCAAAAGTATTCCAAGGGCTTCTATTACGATCAACGCTATGCTGATACTTTGGAATAGCGTAATTATTATCTGCAGTTTCAGTAGTTGTGGAAATGCCCCAGAGTGCCATTCTTTTTTACCTTTACTAATTTATTCGTAGAAATATTTATAAAAAACAGAGACCCTATAAAAAGAGTCTCTGTAGTGGAAATTAACTCAAGGAGTTAAATCTTTTGCACCTTTATTCTTCAGTTGTGCTTGAACTTGAAGAAGAACAAGTGAAAGAATACCATTTGATTTTACTTTTGGGTTTGCTCCCAGTGCTTCAGAAATTGCAAGAGCAAGAGTCAGAAGCAGAGTTTGATTAGCAAGACACCAAGCGACGATTGCTGACATCATAACCTCCTGATAAAAAGTATCCTGTCCTATTTAGAATCAAGACTTCTTAGGTTTTTCTTTTTTTAACCAACCACCTTGCATTACACCTTCTGGTGGAATCTTTACTGTTGGTTTTTTATCATCATCAGTTGGACCATAAGACTTCCACCCAAAAGGTGGTCTATGTGCCTCTACAACTTCACCTTCAGGTTGATAAGATGCTTCCAAAGGAAGTTTGCCAGTCTTTTGCATCTGAAGTTTTTGACGCTGCAACATTTGTTGTTTTTGCTGAAGCATCTTTAAGTTGGCAAGTTTTGTCTTATCCAACATATCACTTTTCTTTTCCAGTGATGGGTCTGGAGTAGTTGTTGGAGCAATTTCCTCTGCCATCTTCTTTGCCATCTTCGTAGCAGTAGCATACATCACTTCTTTACCACGACCGGGATATCTCTTCTCAAAATCACCTGCTTTCTTCTTCATTGACTTAACGATTCTTTCCTTCTCCATAGTTTCAGGAGCAGTTAAGGTTCTTTCATCAATTTGCGTTTCTTCACTTCTAATATCAGCGAGAAGATCATCTAACTTAGACTTTCTTTTTCTTTTTGGCGCAGTTGCTGCAGGTGCTTTTGCTTTTGGCGCTGCTGCTTTTTTGGTTTTTGCTTTAGGTGGAGTATAAGAACCACTGCTTACTTTTTCTTTTCTACCAACACCAGCACCACGATAGGTTGTTTCTTTCTTTTCTGAACCACCTTCTACTTTATCAGCAAGTTTGGATGCACCAGATGCAACTGCTCTTGCTCCACGCACAACTGCTTTTTTAGCAGCACCTTTAACTTCACGAACTTTAGAAGAAAGTTTTTGTCTGGCAAGTCTTCCTACTGCTCTAACTAAACGACTTGCTCCAGATTCTGGTTGTTTTGTATCGTGTCCAAAAGTAACCTTTGCTTCAGTTAATGCATACTCAATTGCCTCTTCAATATCATCTTCTTTATATCCTTCATCAAGAAGTTCATCATATAAACTTTCTACAATATAATCTACTTCATCAATTTCAACCATTTCAAGTAAAGTTCCACCAATATCTTCTACGGCTTCAACAAGTTTTGGATTGATAGTGATTTTATTTTCTACTTTCTTTTCTTTAATTTTTTTTTTATCTTCTACATCTGTCATCACTTCAGAAAGATCTTGTCTCCAATTTGAGAAAGATTCTTTTGCAACTTTCTTCTTACCACCCATTTGATCTTTGCCTGTGGCACCAGCAATCACATCCCCTCTGGTTACTTTATCATATGGAGGATAGTTGTTTGCAAGATTACCATCATTTGGTTTCTTTGCTTCCTCTACCTTTTGAGATTTTTTATCCCTCAATGCTTTCTTCATTGACTCTTTTTTATTGCCATCCTTATCAAAATCCAAATAATCTGGTTTTGCTGCCTCATCAACAGAAGCAATTTGCTCCAAATATACTTTGGAAATATCATTCAGAGGATTGGTTGTCATCTTAATAAGTACTTACTTTCTTTGCCTTATACTTATTTATGAAATTAATGCCGTAAGCCTTTCCACCTGGTTGCAAATACTTCTTATTTGTTCCAACTACTCCTGGTGTCATTTTAGAATAATGTATAAATGCACCCTTTGTTCCAACTAAAGTATTGGGGTGAATTTTATCTCTCATTGGACTATCCATTTTAACTTCAGTATATTCTGATAAATCTTTAATCCAAGACTTAAACATATATCCTTCTTTCGTAACACAAATTAAATGATTGGTTCCTCTACGCATCACTTCACCAATCAAACCAGTGTTTAAGTTTTGAACTTGATCACCCAATCTAAAAACTTTACCACTCAAATAATTTTCACGAAGACCTTTTGGATCATATTTTGGCGCAATTTGCCACAATTCAGTAACTTGTTTTTTATTTTTCTTAACTCCCATTCCTTGACGAACAGCATCAAACAATGCTTGTGTATCACCATCATCTAAAGACTTCGGAACTCCTCTACGGAAAGTCTTAAAGTCATCATCTATAACTGCTTTTCTCATCTTGGATGCTGACATTCCTTCCACACCTTCCGCATCCGCATCACGAACACCAGCAGAAATCACACGAATCAATCCAAACTCATAGAGGTCTCCATTATACTTCTGTGCTAGATTCTCAAACTCTGACTGACGATCTGAACCAACGATAATATTTACATTTGCATATCCTTCTTCTGCAGCAGTGATTAACACATCAAAGATTGACTTCATTTGATCATCATTAATGATGTTGTCCTTAAAGTTAGGAAACATCTTTTTCATATAAGAAATCTTCATATCAGGGTCCAGTGGATTCTTTTTAGGATCCTGTGTTCTGGATGGATATATTTTTAAATCTCCTCCTTGTGCTGCTTTTTCTGCTGCTTTTAAAAGTTTTTCGTGTCCAACAGTTGGAGGATTAAAACGACCAAATGCAACAGTTAATGTATCACTATCAACCTGTGCTTCTTCTTTTGGTGGCGCTTTCTTCGCTGTTGATTTTGGAGCAGGTGCTGCTGCAGGTTTTGCTTTTTGTGTTGTTGTAGGAGCTGGTGATCTTCCTACCGCACCTTTTGGTTGATCCTTTCCACCCTCTACTCTACCCCTATCATAAAAAACTAACTTTCCACTTTCTGTTTTCGCAACAAACTCTCCACGGGTGTCTAACCATCCACCGTGACCATCACTCTTGAGGTTTAACTTTCTCGCTTGCATTGATGCTTGCGATTGTGTTGCCTCATTTAGAAATTGGAAAAAATTCTTCATATTTTGTGTTGATATACTTTTATTTATTAAATTCTCTTAAGTTCACCGACTAGTCCAGAAGTTGAAGCTGCAGTCACTTCCATTCTTCCTGATATTTCATTTTTTCTTGTTCCCGTTGTAGTTGTCCCCCTACCTTTTTTAGCCGTTATTCTTGTTTTAAAATATTTTGCGACAACATCCACTAATTTATCATTTATTTCGTGAAATCCACTCAAATTTCCCAACACATAATTAGCAGCATCATCTCCACCATCAAAATATATTTCACCAGTCAATGCTTCTCTAACTACAGCTCTATTAAACTGTTCGTATATTTTTCCTGGTTTATGTCCTGAACCAAGAACAGCATTCAAATCATTTGTTAAATTTTTATTTCTATCCAAAATACTATCAATTTGCGAAGATACTTGCGTTCCAACTTTACTAAATGCTTTATCATAAGCATCTATTAATTTTTTAATTACATCATAATCTTTTAATGACATATCACCAGTCTCATAGGCATTTGCCAAAGCATTAGACATAGTTTCATATGTAAATCTTGGATTTCCACTTGTGAGTTGCCATCCTTTATCTTCCCATTTAACAGATATTTTTATTTTCTGTCCTCCATTAGAAAATAAAATATCTGTTTTTGGTTCTCCACCAAATTTTGACCTTCCAGCTTTTGATTCGAAACTTTGCCAATTTGCATTGGGAAATTTCTTTTTTATTTGAGAAATCGCAATTGGACCAGCTTTTTTAACGTCAGGATCAGTTATTAGAGATGTATATTTAGTGTGTTCTGTTTGTAAAGTTTGAGAAAGGTTTATATATCCAACTTGATCCCAAGCAGAAACACAAACAGAATATTCAAATTGTTTGCCTTTATCAGCCATAATACTCAAAAACTCTTTCAAGTATTTAGAAGTGGAGAATAGGAGACTCGAACTCCTGACCTCCTGAATGCAAATCAGGCGCACTACCAACTGTGCTAATTCCCCAGGTTTAGATATTATAAAACCCACTCAACAAAAAGTCAAGTGGGTTAGAGCAACCTTCCATATTTATTTATTTTTTATGCCTTTCTTCATAATCTTGTTTCATTTGTTGTTGCTTTGCTCTCGTATTTGCTGCTTTCTGCAAAGATCTTTCTCTGAAGTTTGCTGCAGAAGTTCTACTTTTTTGTTTTGCTGCTTGTCTTCTTGCGGCAAGTCTTTGTTTAGGTCCTGCTTTATATTCAAGAGTATCCAAATCTCTTTGAAGTTGTTTTAAATCTTCATTGAATTGTTGAAAAGTTTTCATTATCTCTTGACTTTTTGATTATTTATGATATAATATTTTCGTGTTTAACACACATCACACACAAATTAGGAGATTACCTATGACACCTTATGAACTACGGTTTCAAATTTTTCAACAAGCACAGGGTCTTGCTGAATCCGAATTCCACGCGGCGTTTGAAACCGCTGAACGATGGAATGAAAAAAATACGGTTAAAATAGATTATCCAAAATATCCTACTTTTGAGGGTATTCGAGAACTTGCAGATAAAATTAATTCTTTTGTGAGTTCCAAATAAAAAAATTGGAGGGTTTTATCCCTCCTTTTTTATTATCACTTTATAAGTCCAGTTCTTCTAGCCTGATCAACTCTAGACTGCGCGTATAAATCAGCTTGTCTGCGCTCTTCTGCGTCTTTTTTCTCCTTATCTGCTTTAGACACTAATTCTGTTTTGTCTGGTTCTGGCGCCTGTCTCTTTATTCCCGTTGGAGCCATTCCAGGCTTCATCATATTCAGTGCCATCAATCCACCAACTGCTGCTGCTGCTAATTTTCTATACTCAAGAATTTCGTCTTCACTTAAGTTTGCCATAATATAAAGTGCTTCTTGATTATTATCAGCATAACCTTCAGCAACGAGATACTCAAGAATAGAGTCAAAAACATCTGCTTCTTCAAAAACACCTCTAACTCCTGGTTTCTTTTTAAGAAGTTTTTTACCAATTTCATTACCAACATAAGCTGCAGCAATTCCAGTGCCAACAGTTGCTCCGGGATCCAGTTTATTCTTTGGTGCTTTTCTTACTTCAGCAGGACGTTGTTGTGGTTGTGGAGGAGCAGTATATTGTGCCTCATCAACATACTCTTCTTTTTTTAACTGCATTTTTGGGGCATCATATCTGCTTAATGGAGTTTTCATTCTCTCCTTTGCATCACTAACATTAGAATATTTGGATGATGTCTTTGTTGAAGCACCAGTTCTTATTTCTTTAGTATAAGAATTTTTTCTACCCCTTCCACCAGGAGCAGGAGATGCTACTGCAGTCGCTTCATCTACTTGATGAACTTGATTATATGCTTCTTGAATGTTGCGAAGTTCTTGTGCGTTCATTTTAGTTTCCTCAGCGACCCATTTGCTTTGCGTACCACTTCTCAAAATCCTCTCTACGCTTATCACCTCTTGGTGGCATAGGAGTTTTCTCTCCACGAACAGGAGCATATTTCTTTTCCTGCTCTCTTTCATATTTATCAGGGTCTCTATTAGCAACTTGTGCTTCAAGAATAGCATCAATATGATCGGATGAAAGTTCTGCCATCAGTTGTTTTGGATTTTCATATCCTTCTGTTTGGAGAAACTCAAGAACTACATCAAAAATATCAACTTCTTCGTGCTGCTTACGGAGTTTTGCAAGAACTGCACCTGCTACTTTTTCACCACGCTCTTTAGAACCATAACGCTTACCAGCAGAAGCAGCAATCTTTGCAAATGCTTTACCAGGTTTGCCAATATCTTTACCTGCTCTTGCTGCTTTTGCAGAATAGGTTGCTTCATCAACCTGCTCTACATCTTCATCCATTTCTCTCTTACGCTTAGAATATGCCATTTGTGCCATCTTATACTTTGCATACTCTTCACCCTTTTTAGCAGGGAGTGGTTTGATGCCCGCTCTTCTTTCTGCGGCAGCATCTTTTCTCATCTGCATAGCGTGTGGCGATGCACCTTTGACTGCCTCATCAACTTCTTGAGGAGCATGAACCTGACTATATGCTTCTGCCAACTTCTGGAGTTCTCTAGTATCCATTAGAAATTAAATATACTCTTCTATGGATATTTATAAATCAAACTAATTCTGTTGGATAGTGTTCGTAGTCTCTATCATGTATGCGCTTTTTTCTTGCTTTTCTTGCTTCAGAAATTGCAGGCAACTCAAATAAATCAGAATTTTCTTCTCCAAATTTCCTTAGCATTGCTCCTGCAATCATATTAGATTTATTTTCAGTTTCACTACCCACATGCCCTGACCCATTTATTCCATTTTCATGTTGTTGCAAATGAACTAATTCATGAGCCAAAGTTCTTAGAACATCCATGGGATGTCTGTCTAGAACATCAATCATGATATTATTGTTACGATTAATTTGTCCGAATGCTCCCACTTTACGAGCAAACTTTGAGTCTTTTACAAAGTTAATTTTGGGTTTAGATTTTAGTTTTAAATATTTTTTAGCAAATGGAATGAATGCAGAAACAATTGTAGCAAAATGTTTATCAGTAATTTGCTCTGGAGGATTTCTGAAAAGATTTAAACCTTCTTTTAATCTTTGTTGTTTTCTCCATTCTGAAAAATACATTTTAGTTTTTTTAGATATTTATTCAAACATCTAAAACAGCACCAATACTATCATCAATATCTTGAATCACTGCACGGACTTCAGCAACACGCTCTGGGACATGTTCATAACTATATCCCCGCTGCGCCTCAAACAGAACTTGACGAACTGCTGCAGCAGTCCGTGCATCCATTTTGATTGTTACTTTCTTTTCTTTAGTCACAGGTCTCCCTCCTTACGATTTTCAGAACGATAAACATCAAATGCTCCTTCAGGATAACGAGAACTCAGTTTTTCATAGTTCATCTGCAGAATTTCATTAAAGTCCGTATCCAGTGCCATGCAGGCTTGTGCCAAATACCAGCAAATGTCTCCAAGTTCGCGCTTGAGATGAAATGCATTTTCTTCACTATAACTTTTACCTTGAAGAAATATTTTCTTTACAACTTCAGTAAATTCACCTGCTTCTGCAGACAGACCAAGAGCAGCAGTCAGAAGACGCGGAACATCAGCATCAGTTTCCACTTCAAGTTGAGTGAAACGAGACATCAAATCTGCATAGTTTGTGCTGGCAGGACTCGTAGTTTGGCGGACGAATTCAATATACTTAACGGTGTCAATTTGCTTTGTCATACTTTTACTGGTTCTAACTCGCTTTCTGGTAATTTGTTTTGATGTTGTTTGAGTTTTTTGGGTTGTTGTTTTTTAACAGGAACAACTTCAGTCGTTGGTAATGCTTTTGGCATTTGAATATCAACAACTTGTCCCATTAGAAATTGATTTCTTGTGATGGTTCTGTTCTGTGAGTCAAAAGACACCATCATTAGAGCATCAATCTCATCAGCACAATCACAGATTTTTCTACCTGTTCTTGTGTCAATAACCGAAAAGTAGTCTTCAGAATTGTATTTCAAAATTTAAATCCCTCAAACGACTTTTTAGGTTTTCTTTCTTCATAATCATACTCTTCTTCTTGTCCGTTGTCAATAATATCTCTTTGTGCGGACTGTTCGCAATCATAAAGTCTCATCTTTGCACGATCAATACCAATCACAAAACGCTTGTGAATAGTTGGGTCATTATAACGATTCTTTAATTGCTTGACTAGAATCTGTCCAAGTCCCTCCAAATCTTCAGTGCTAATAAGGGCAAACATAAGATCAGCAGTAGCAGGAAGACCAAAGGACTCACTAGTATCAGTAAGTTCAACATCAGAGCTACTATTATGTGTGAGAATAGCATTCGCATAGAACAAATGATTTCCTGATACTTCAATATCTATAAGTTCTCTTTCATCAAGTTCTTCA
>Ga0222712_10007814_pt1 | contig 10244 bp, 13 predicted proteins | sample C33_657DmetaG_FD_165043 | JGI IMG/M metagenome (GOLD analysis project Ga0222712, IMG submission 165043) | Estuarine water microbial communities from San Francisco Bay, California, United States - C33_657D | ecosystem: Environmental > Aquatic > Marine > Unclassified | place: USA: California...
ATGGTGAAAAGGGGGCCAGGAGGGCGAGATGGAGCACATTTCCGCCAAATCAAGGTTCGATTTAAAGTGACAGGGACCCTATGGACTGGGAGGGTTCATCCATGAATCACAATGGCCGCCAGCTTGCCCTCATCACCGGGGGAAGTCGTGGCCTCGGCTTTGAAAGCGCTAAGGCGCTTCGGGATAAGGGCTTTGACCTGATCCTTGTTGCTAAGGATTCTTCACGATTGGAATCTGCTGCTTCGCAGTTGCGTGAGGATTCTCGCCCTGAAATGGTGATTACTTATTCGATTGATCTAGAAAACCCTTCTCAGACTGCGGCGCAGCTAGAGAAGATCTCGACCGCACATCCAGATATATCTCATCTCATCCTTGCCCACGGCGTGATGAGCGAGAAGATGTCAAAGACTTTAAAGACAAATGATGAAGAGTGGCGCCGTGTAATGGCAATCAACCTTGATTCGGTCTTTCAAATTGTGAATCGATTAGCTCCAGCAATCGTTGAATCACGTAATGGGCGAATCGTTATTTTCTCTGCATGCCTTGGTCGAATGTCAGGACCAGGAACTGCTGGAGGTCTTGCTCCTTACAGAATAAGCAAGGCTGGAGTGAACGCGCTTGTCCGCAACCTTGCACATGAGACAGGGCTAGGTGCCCGCGGTGTTCTCGTTGATGCAATCTGCCCTAATCATTCACGAACCGATATGGGTGGACCTGATGCACCACGTAGTGCAGAAGAAGGTGCTGAGACAGCAGTATGGCTTGCAACTCGTGAGTTCGATAAGGATTCAGCTGACTTCCAGAAAAATACAACGGGAGTTCTCTGGGAAGATCATCAAATAGTTCCTTGGTAGTCAATAACTATGACCACTATTAACTAGTGGAAGAAATTAATTGCCGCCAGTGCGGCGACTAAAATTTTCTTATGAGCAATAGCCAAATAGTTGGAATCAGAATTCTTTGCATGGTCTTGGGGTGGGTATTCGGAACCATGTTATTCGGCAGTGATACACAGTGGTTATGGGGCATCAAGAGCTTTATCTGGTGTGGATTTGCAGGTGGAATGATCGGAACGTTACTTACGACTCAGAAGTAGCATTTGCAATAAAGACTGCTCTTCTCCGAAAGATGTTTTGTGGCTAGGCGTGCTTCGTAGAAATTCCTCTGACTGGTCATTAATCTTGTTAGGTAAATTGCTCAATGGTTCAATTAAGTATGAAAATGATCAAGAACGTTTTCCTTCTCGCCTCTATCTCCTTTTTACTAGCTAGCTGCTCATCAGCACCAAACTCAGTAGAGGACCAATCTTCTAGTTCAGAATTGAATCCACTTGCAGAGTTAACGAATGCAACAAGTTCGAGCGATGCGTATAACCGTGCTTGCTACTGGCTCAAGGAAGGCGACAATATTCTTGGCTTTCAGCGCATACAGGAAGGAAGCACGTTGGCAACTAGCGAAGGAAAACTTCCACTCCTTGGCGTTGAGCAAGCTATGGAAACTGTCTTAAATCAAGGTGAACCTCAAGCGATTGATGAATACCAAGTAGTGAAGGATTTCTGTAGCAATCTTGGATTTTTGATTTAAAAGAATCAATTTAGTATCCACTTGAGCAAGACGTATTTTGGCGAGTCCCTTTTATTGATTTCTCAGACGATGCTTAGTGAAGTTTTTCTGATCCTTTTATCTTGATTAGAAGGACTATAACTACAGTCAAAGCCGTGACTGAAATTGGTACTGCCAACCAGTAGGCACCGGCTTCGAATTGGTACTTCGCAACGCCCAATGCAATTAAATTTGCGAGAATTGCAGGGGAGTTTGCCCAACGCTTACCACTCTTGACGCCTCGAGCTAGAGCAAAAAGTGCGGCCGATCCTACGAAGGCAAATGCGGTAACGCTCAAATAGGGAAGCCATGCTTTATCGTGAGTGAAACCTAATGCGACCATGTAGAGGCCCAAGACAAAAACTAAGAACGATTCCATAAAAAGGAGTACTGGTAGTTGCCTAAATATCCAGTTTTCTTGAGTTTCACCTGTGCTCATGAGTTAAAACTTATCATCTAGAAAAGCTTCTCCGCATAGGGCTTCGCCGCAAAGCGTCCGATTTCCATAAGTTGACGTAGAGAAGTGTTTAAATCCATAAGTCGAAGTTCAAATCTAGATATCCACAGTCAGTGAAAGTTGAACTTCTGACTTGTCGCCATGAACTTACTTTCCCTTCATGGAAAAACGGAGCGAAATTGATCCAGCTGTTGTATTCGGACCTCTCTATCCCTTTATTTGTGATGAGTTGGTTGAAGAAATTTGGATCAACTCCCCAGAGCGAATTTTCATCGCCAAGAAGGGCAAGAGCGAGCTAACTAATCTGATTCTGACTGCCCCTGAAGTTCGCGATCTAGTTGATCGCACATTGATGTGGAGTGGCCGGCGTTTAGATTTGTCACATCCCTTTGTAGACGCGCGCCTTCCAGACGGCAGTCGATTACATGTGGCAATTCCCGAGATTACTGCGGAGCATTGGGCGGTTAATATTCGTAAACACGTTGCTCAAAGTCTCTCAATCCATCAACTTTCCGAAAGTGGAATGCTGAGTCAAGACATTGCGGACTATCTTGTATATGCAATTGCTGCAGGTAAGAACATCTTGATCAGTGGTGGGACTCAGGCAGGAAAAACAACGCTCCTTAATGCACTTGTTAGCGAAATTCCATCAACCAATCGCGTCATCACGATTGAAGAAGTTTTTGAAATTCACCCCTTGCTCCCCGACGTAATTCAACTCCAGACCCGAAGTGCAAACTTGCAAGGAGAAGGAGAGATCACCCTTCGCAGGCTTGTAAAAGAAGCTCTTCGCATGCGCCCAAACCGAATCATTATCGGAGAAGTTCGCGAGGCTGAAGCCCTCGATTTATTGATCGCTCTGAATTCTGGACTTCCTGGAATGGGAACCATTCACGCCAACTCTGCACGTGATGCACTTTTGAAGCTGCAGACTTTGCCGTTGCTTGCAGGATCAAATATTTCACACTCATTCATTGTTCCAACAGTTGCCTCTGCAATTGACTTAGTGGCTCAGATAGCCATGGATCAAGATGGGACGAGGCGTTTAATGGAATTAGTTCAGGTCACTGGGCGTATTGAGAATCTACATATTGAAATGGAAACGCTCTGGAAATGGCAGAACGACAAATATCAAGAAGGAGTTGGCATAAGTGCTTGGCGAGAGCAGCTTCGGCAAGAGGTTGCACAGTGACGACTCCTATCCATCGTAAAGAGTTAGCAGGAAAGACATCAATCATTTTTGGTTCGTTCTTCTTAACGTCACTTCTTATTACGAGAACTCCTGCAATCTCCGTGGCAATCAGCTCTGTCTCATCGGTTATGTTCTGGATCTCGTCAAAGAGAAGTGTGGATAAGAAATCTTGGGAGCTTTTTTCCGTTGTTCCAGAGTTAATAGATCATCTGATATCTGGAATTCAATCAGGGCTTTCGCTAACTGAAGCACTGTCGAATCTTTCTGATCGCGGTCCCGTTGTTTCTCAGACATATTTTGAAGAATTTAGGTTAAATCTAAATTCTGGAGTCAGCTTTGATTCAGCGATTTCTGAGTTGCAAGGGCGCTTTGACAATCGCTCCGCTGATCAACTCTTTGAGGCACTCGGTCTCACCAGAAGCTTGGGAGGTTCTGAATTAGCGTCGATGCTTCGTCAACTCGGAGACTTCACCCGGCAAGATCTTGCACTTCGACGAGAGATTGCAGCAAAGCAGGGCTGGATTCGAAACTCAGCACACCTCTCTGCCGGAGCTCCTTGGTTACTTCTCTTACTTCTCTCTGCGCAGCCTTCAACAAGCCAATCTTTCTCAACCCCAACCGGAATTTCAATTTTGGCCCTGGGAGTGGGACTAACTGCCGTTGCTTATTTATGGATGGGAAAACTAAGCGAACTTCCCGAACCTAAGCGAATATTTGGAGCGGTGAGATGAACCCAGAATTCTCGATCCCAGCTGCGTTTGCCCTCTTAGCCTTCTTTATTGCAGATACTCAGAATCAATTAATAGGCCACATTTTCAGCCGCAGCCTTGTGATTGGAAATCGCGCCTCACTCGAACAGAGACTTTCAAAATTGGGACGTGGCGAGCGTGAAGATTTCGAAAACTTTCGAATATCGCAACTTACATTTATTGGCGTTGCTTTATTGCTTTCTACGACTGCTTTCTTGGCGGGATTAACACATTGGATTATTTATATTTTAAGCCTGCCTTTAATTTCAATCTGCATTCTTGTAATAACAGAAAAGAGACTTAGTCATCGATGCGAAAAGCGACTAAGAGAAATTGAGGGCGAATTTCCAGCAGTTGTCGAAATGCTTACTTTGGCAGTTGGCGCTGGTGAGTCACCAGCCGCAGCGCTCAAGAGAATTTCCCTAAGGGCAAATGGGCACTTAGCCCGTGAATTCAAAAAGGTGATTATTGAAGTAGAAGAAGGACGTTCCCTCACGTCCTCTCTAGACGATTTGAGTAGACGGTTATCTTCTGACGCAATTCGCCGCTTTGTGGACACATTAGCAATCTCAATCGCTCGAGGAAGTTCTCTTGTTGAGACATTAAGTCACAGCGCTAATGAATCTAGAAATCTCGAGCGGGTTCGTCTCTTGACTGCTGCGGGGAAATCAGAAATCTCAATGATGATTCCTGTCGTATTTCTAATTCTCCCGATCTCGATTCTTTTTGCCCTATATCCGTCCCTTGCAAATCTCGATTTATTTGCTGGGTAAAGATGGGCAATCAAGCCTTAGATTCTAAAAATCACGCAATCTAGAAGAAAGTAGGAAATCATGGCAAACCTAACTCAGTTGATTAATTCAGCAATAAATTCAATTCGAGAGAGTTCAATTAAGTTTTCACTCTATGCGACCAGAAAGTATGAAGAGATTTGCAAATCTCGCATTTACCGCTCGATTACAGATCAACGCGGTGACGTTCCAGGTTGGGTCCTGGTGGTTTTGATGACAACAGGGCTAGTTACAGCAATTTGGACTATCGCGGCTCCTCGCCTCACTGCAATTCTCAAGAACTCACTCGATGCGATGAACGGGATTCGCTAATCTAAATGAGGAAGTCTTTGAAATTTTTCACAGACGAAAGGGGCTCTGTCGAAAGTACGTTGGTTTTGATCCCCCTCCTCATTCTTTTTCTCTTGGGTTTTCAACTTTCCACGACAGTTCATTCCAGGAATTCGATGAGAGCAGATGTTCAGAGCGCAGCTACAGCGAAGGCAATTTCAGGAGATTTCGAAGTTGGTGACGAGTTCATTCATATCGACACGAGCGGCGATGGTCAGAATTTGGATCTATTGGTGACTCAACAAAGAATGAAGCTAGACGACCTATTGCCTGGCTTTCTCGGAGGCCACACCTCACAACGTGAGGTTTATCTACATGGCTTAGCGATTGTCGAGAATCAGCGTTGATTCGGTGGATCAAGAAATGGATCTTTAATGAAGAGGGAAGTGCTGTAATTGAGTTTATAGCTCTGGCGCTTCCTCTCTTTATTCCTCTTTTTATATACCTGAATCAGTACGCCTCGACCAGTGATGCGCAAGCATCCCTACGAACTCTTGGTCGAGAAATGGCACGTGGTTTCGTCACTAGCGAGAACGATGAAGTGGCCAATCGCGTTACTTTTGAAATTTTCTCTAGAGGCGCAGAAGTCTTGGGGCTTTCTGATGAAATTACATCTGGATCACTGACGTATTCATATGACTGCAAGACTCTTCCGTGCATCTCACCAAACAATGAAGTAGTAATTAAAGTAGAGTCCAAGAAGTCGCAAACCACCATTTCTACAGTTGAGTTTGTTTCTCCATGGGCATAACGAAAATTTCCATTAGGAAATTCGTCAAAGAAGACGATGGCTCTATCTCTGTCTTGGTAATCGGTCTATTTCTTCTTCTATTGACTATAAGTTTGATTTTGACTGATATATCTTCGATTTACTTGGCAAAACGCTCACTCTCTCTCGCAACGGAAGCAGCTGTACAACGAGCAATGAAGAATCTTGACGAGGCAAGCTATTACTCGGGTGAATACAACTTCAATCAACTACTCGTTAATAGTTTTGGGGAAGCTGAAAAAGACCCAGGTATTCCAATAAATTGCGGCGCAGGACTTCAGGATGTTCAGGAGGTTCTACGGAGTTGGCAACAACGAGGCGCAGCTTCAATCCGTGAGAATGTGGCTAACTTACGGCTGAAGAATTACGAGTGCGATGGTTTTCAAATATATATAGAAACCTCTGCAACTGCTCAAATTCCTGTGCTAATTCCTTTTATTGATCTTAGTGAAGTGGAAATATCCTCATTTGCCGGTGCGGTCGGTGAGAGGGCAGCGACAAATAACTATTACGGTTTCGATATCGGTTAACTAACTCGCTATCCTTCCTCCATGGCTCGCGAATACGCTCTCGAAATTGCTGAGATAAGCGCGACCCTTAAATCAATTGAAAAGGTTCTTGATCTTCCAAAGTTAGAGAAGGAAGCGGTCGAACTTGAGGAAGCAGCCGGGGTTCCAAATCTCTGGGACAACCCTGAGGCAGCGCAGGCAGTCACAAGTAAGTTATCTCGTACTCAAGCTGTGATAACAAAACTCAAAGGGCTTCGTTCTCGAGTAGATGATCTTCCAATCCTCTTTGAACTCGCGGCAGAAGAGTCTGATGGATCAGCTCTACAGGATGCTGAAAGTGAATTGGATTCAACCAAGAAGGCGATTAGCGAACTTGAAGTAACAACCCTGCTCTCTGGTGAGTACGACAACCGAGATGCCCTCATCACTATTCGCTCTGAAGCAGGTGGAGTTGAAGCTGCCGACTGGGCACAGATGCTCTTTCGCATGTATATCCGTTATTGCGAACGCCATGAATTTAAAGCAGATGTCCTTGAAACTTCATATGCAGAAGAAGCTGGAATCAAATCTGCAACATTCCGCGTAAGCGCTCCATATGCATATGGCACTCTCTCGGTAGAACAAGGCACCCATCGTCTTGTCCGCATCTCGCCTTTTGATTCACAATCTCGTCGCCACACATCATTTGCAGGCGTTGAAGTTGTTCCTGTTGTTGAGCAGAGCGATCATATTGAGATTGATGAGAAGGAAATTCGTGTTGATGTTTATCGCTCATCTGGTCCTGGTGGGCAAGGCGTAAATACAACTGACTCTGCAGTGCGATTGACCCACATACCAACTGGAATTGTTGTCTCATGTCAGAACGAGCGTTCGCAGATTCAAAACAAAGCAACAGCTATGGCTGTATTGCAATCAAAATTGTTAGAGCGCCGTCGCCAAGAAGAGCAGGCAAAGATCAATGCTCTCAAGGGTGATAACAGCGGTTCATGGGGAAATCAGATGCGCTCCTATGTTCTTGCGCCTTATCAAATGGTGAAGGATCTACGAAATAATCACGAGACTGGAAATACATCTGCTGTTCTCGATGGTGAAATTGATGACTTCATTGAGGCTGGTATCCGCTGGAGACGTTCTTCACAATCTGCGTAACAGCGGCAAATTCACACGATTTCCCGAGCGTGAGCCACGCTCATTTCCGCTCATTCTGTAGCTAAGTACCCTAAACTCGCACCAGTTAATCTCAACGGGCACACCCGGGGAGAGAAGTAAGGGCGCAATCTCGGCCCGAGCACTTAAGGGAGTACCGAATTGATTCGCTTTGAGAACGTCACGAAGGTCTACGCAGGTCAAGAGCGTCCAGCTCTCGATAGCGTCAACCTCGAAATCAATAAGGGCGAGTTCGTCTTCCTCGTTGGTAAGTCAGGTTCAGGTAAGTCAACATTCCTTCGCTGCATCCTTCGCGAAGAGCGCCCAACATCAGGAATCATCCATGTTGCCGGCAAGGATCTTGGAAAGCTCGCTACCCATAAGGTTCCCGAGCTTCGCCGTCAGGTCGGAACTGTTTTCCAGGACTTCCGCCTCCTTCCAAATAAGACAATTTCAGAGAACATCGCTTTCTCATTGCACGTGCTTGGATATTCGCAGAAAGAGATCAACCGCGAAGTTCCAGAGATGCTCGAACTCGTTGGACTTGAAGATAAGGGCGATCGCCTTCCTTCAGAGATTTCAGGTGGAGAACAGCAGCGTGTGGCTATCGCTCGCGCCTATGTAACAAAGCCACCAATCATCATCGCCGATGAGCCAACAGGAAACCTCGACCCAGAGCTATCAGTGGGAATCATGAAGCTCCTCGACCGCATCAATCGCGAGGGCACAACGGTTTTGATGGCAACACACGATTCAGGAATCGTTGATCAGATGCGTAAGCGCGTTATCGAACTCGATGGCGGACACGTTATTCGCGATCAGGTTCGCGGCGTTTATGGATACACAGGTTAAGGACTAGGGGAGAAGACAATGCGCGCAGGATTTCTCTTTAAGGAAGTTCGTATCGGACTTCGTCGCAACCTCACAATGACATTTGCTGTTGTCGTAACAGTGGCTATCTCACTCTCACTTCTCGGAATCGGCCTGCTATCAAATGCACAGGTCAACGCGATGAAGGATTATTGGTATGACAAGATCGAAGTTTCAGTATTTCTCTGTGGAACTTTGTCAGAGTCACCAACTTGCGCCAACGGAGTTGTAACTCCAGAACAGCGCGCATCAATTAAGACCGATTTGGAAGCACTTCCTGTTGTTCAGAGCGTCTTCTACGAGTCACAGACAGAGGCATTTGCTCGCTTCAAAGAGCGCTTTAAGAATTCAGCGATTGCTCAGAATGTGACTGCAGATCAATTGCCAGAGTCATTCCGTGTAAAACTGAAGGACCCAACCCAATTTGATGTCGTCGTCAGCGCATTCTCAGGTCGCCCCGGAGTCGATATCGTTCAGGATCAGCGGACGATTCTTGAGAAGTTCTTCAAGCTCCTCGACGTTCTTCGAAATGGCGCACTCCTGGTTGGACTCTTCTCAGTTCTCACTGCAGCCCTTCTCATCTCAAACACCCTTCGCATCGCAGCATTTAACCGCCGCCGCGAAACGGGTGTGATGAAGCTCGTTGGTGCAAGCTCTTGGTCAATCCAACTTCCATTCTTATTGGAAGGTGTCTTCTCTGCAGTTCTCGGCTGGGTCTTTGCAACAGGCTTGCTCAGTGGGTTGAAGTATGTGGTCGATACAAAGGTTGCACCGCTTCTGACATTTACCAAGTTCTTCGCCTGGGATCAGGTCTGGATTTCGTCTGCAATCTTGCTCGGCGTTGGTCTCTTTGTGTCGATTCTCGCCTCATTGATCACTCTTCGCCGTTACCTTAAGGTCTAATAACTTCAATCTTCTAGCCTGAAGTAGACTCCTCCACATGGTTAAGGAGATAGGTCAAAAGCTGATCGCGCAGAATAAAAAAGCGCGTCACGATTACTCCATCCTTGATACATATGAGTGTGGAATCGTCCTCACGGGTACCGAAGTTAAATCACTTCGCGCCGGTCGCGCATCGCTTATCGATGGCTTCGTAATGGTTGAAAATGGCGAGCTCTGGATGCATGGAGTACATATCCCTGAATACACCGAGGGCACTTGGACCAACCACACACCACGTCGCAAGCGAAAGCTGCTCGTCCATCGCGAAGAAATTCGCAAGATCGCCGCTAAAACAAAAGATTCAGGAATTACTCTCGTTCCTTTGCAGCTCTACTTTAAAGATGGTCGCGCCAAAGTTGAGATTGCGGTTGCCAAGGGTAAGAAGGCCCACGACAAGCGAGATACATTGCTCGAGCAGCAAGCGACTAGAGAGATTCAACGAGAGATGTCACATCGCGTTAGCGGCAAGAACCGCAGCGGCCGCGATGATTGGTAAGAACTAAGTTCATGATTGAGACCGATCGACTCTTACTTCGCCCCTTACTGCTCTCTGATGTTGATGATCTGCTTGAGTATCAATCACATCCGGAGATCGTCCGCTACATCCCTTGGCCAGAACGCACTCGCGAACAAGTCGTTGAAGCCCTGAATAAGACAATCAATACCGGCAAGAGCCAATTGAAAGATGAAGGTGATTTCTTTGTCTTGGCTTGGGAGATTAAGGGTGGATCTCACGCCGGCAAGGTAATTGGTCAATCAAATATGTCTCTGCGCTCAACCAATGATCAGTTATCTGACATCGGTTGGGTCACCCATCAAGATTTTCAACGTCAAGGTTATGCATTTGAGGCAACTCGTGCGCTGATGGATTACGCTTTCAAGAACTT
>Ga0222712_10007816_pt1 | contig 10244 bp, 3 predicted proteins | sample C33_657DmetaG_FD_165043 | JGI IMG/M metagenome (GOLD analysis project Ga0222712, IMG submission 165043) | Estuarine water microbial communities from San Francisco Bay, California, United States - C33_657D | ecosystem: Environmental > Aquatic > Marine > Unclassified | place: USA: California...
GAACCGTCTTGCAATCGTCTCTCCATTCGATAAGGGTGCAATGGCATCAATCGAGAAGGCGATTCGCGACTCAGATCTCGGCGTTAACCCAGCGTCAGATGGCGTAGTAATCCGCGTTGCACTTCCACAGTTAACGGAGGAGCGCCGCAAGGATTACATCAAGGTTGCAAAGACCAAGGCTGAAGATTCAAAGATCTCAATGCGCAATATCCGTCGCGCTGCAAAGGAAGCGATGGAGAAGGCTGAGAAAGATGGAGATATCTCTAAGGATGATCTCTCGCGCGGTGAGAAGGAACTTGAGAAGATCACCGCAGATCATGTCGCCAAGATTGATGAGCTCTTGAAGCATAAGGAAGCCGAGCTCCTCGAGGTCTAAACCTCGCATCTGCCCATGTCTGATTTACACGCCATCAACGACGCGATCAATAAGCGCGCCGGAAGAAAGTTACTTCCTTCGATTGGTGTTTCAGTGGCTCTCTTTGCCATCGTCTGGTTCTCTCTCCGTTACGAACGTGCGATCTTCGCATCGATTGTTGCGTTAGCGATGGTTCTGGGCGTGCGCGAGATGGTCAACGCTCTTAAGAGCGCAGATATCAACCTCTCATTTGCAGCACTGACTCTTGCTTCAATCGGGATGGCTGGGGCTGCTTGGTTTGGCGGTGTCAACGGTCTTGCAGTTGCCACGGCAATTGCTCTTCCACTTCTTCTTGCACTTCTATTGCCGAAGGGTCCTGAGCATTTCATTCGTAGCGCATCTGCATATGCACTAACTCTTATCTATATTCCATTCCTTGCCGGCTTCTTGATTCTCCTTGCTCGCCCACAGAGTGGCTTTGAGCGAATGATGACCTTTGTTGTGCTTATCGCATGTAATGACACCTTTGCTTACTTCACCGGTCTTGCCTTTGGTAAGCACACAATGGCTCCAAAGATTTCACCGAAGAAGACCTGGGAAGGTTTCGCCGGATCTATTGTCTTCACGACAGTAGCTGGTGCGCTTGCATTCCATTACATCCTTGAGGCTCAAGTTTGGATCGGAGCCCTTGCTGGTCTTGCGGTAGTTATCTCTGGCACCGTTGGAGATCTCATCGAATCTGCGATCAAGCGTGATCTCGCGATTAAAGATATGGGTGACCTGTTGCCAGGTCACGGGGGAGTCCTCGACCGTATCGATTCAATTCTCTTTGCAGCTCCAACCCTGTGGCTCGCACTCGAAATTGTGCGTCGTGCACAGGATTCAGGACTGCTATGAGCCGCACTAATGAAGAACTCAAATTAATTTTCGACGAGCCGGTTCAGAAGAAGAAGGCGCCAAAGCACATCGCTGACTTTTCACCGGAAGAGCGTAAGAATTTCGCGAAAGAGCTCGGCCTCCAGCCATTTCGCGCATCTCAGGTTGCGACCCACTACTTCTCTCACCTCAACAATGACCCATCCACCTGGACTGATATTCCTGCAGATCAGCGCCAAACTATTGCAGATTTACTAACTCCGAAGTTGATGGAGCTGGTCACCACGCGTACAACAGATGGTGGCATGACTCGTAAAGATCTGTGGAAGCTCCACGATGGCACTCTCGTTGAGTCAGTTCTAATGCGTTACACAGATCGAGTCACCGTATGTATTTCTTCTCAAGCAGGATGTGGCATGAATTGCCCGTTCTGCGCAACGGGACAAGGTGGCCTAAAGCGCAACCTCACCGCTGCTGAGATTACAGATCAAATCGTTGCTGCAGCACGCGCATGTGCCAACGGCGAACTTCCTGGTGGGCCAACGCGACTTTCTAATATCGTCTTTATGGGTATGGGTGAACCATTAGCCAATTACAACGCTGTCATCCGCACGCTACATAACATCGTCGATGCCAATCCGGATGGACTTGGAATCTCAGCTCGCTCTGTAACAGTTTCCACAGTAGGACTTGTTAATGGCGTTGAGAAGCTTATGGAAGAAGGCATCAACTGCACCCTCGCAATCTCACTTCACACACCAGATGATGAACTCCGAGATTCATTGGTACCGATCAATAATCGTTTTCCTGTCCGCGAAATTTTGGCTGCCGCTGATGCTTACGAGAAGAAGACTGGTCGTCGTTACTCAATAGAATATGCGCTGATTCGTGATATTAACGATCAGGCATGGCGCGCGGACTTACTTGGGCGCCTACTTAAGAACCGTGCAGCGCACGTCAATTTAATTCCACTCAACCCAACTCCGGGCTCAAAATGGACAGCATCTCGTCGCGAAGATGAGGCTGAATTTGTCCGCGTTCTCGAAAGCTATGGGGTCCCCGTCACCGTTCGTGACACCCGAGGCCGAGAGATCGATGGCGCATGCGGCCAGCTCGCTGCCTCCGAATCATCTAAGTAAACCAACTTCCCTTGGCTAGACCAAGCGCCTAAAATCACCTCATTATGCAGATCAACCGTACCTGGGCAGTGCTAAAGCGTGCCTTAAGGCCATCTCGCATAGCCCGATCTGTATCTGCAGTTCTTGTACTGACTTTAATTCAAACGATTGCCCTGCCAATTATGGATGTTGGGACCCCCAAGGCTTCAGCATCGACTTTGTACGACACTCGCTCAAATTTCTTGCAGTGGGATACCTGGAGATCTGCCGCAAATCACGTTCCTTATTGGAATGAAAGTTATAACGAAATCACCTCTAACTCATCGGCGATTCAATTTACGCAGAATGTGAATTCTCAGACTGGATTTGCCTGGAATACGCAGACCATATCCATTTCAAGAGACTTTACAATGTCAGCGAATTACTATTTCGGCCAAGCGGATGGCGCCGACGGAATTGTCTTTTCGATGCGCCCTCTGTCTGCTTGGCCAAATGGTGGCACAGCGGGAGCATTGACCGGCTCATGGGGTCACTGGTCTACAAATGAAGTACGCGTTTTTTTTGACACCTACCCTAACGGTACTGAAATTGCTCAAGATCACATCAGTATTTCTGCGGCGAAAGATTCAGCTGAAACCGCATACACCGGGAACGGTGTGAAATTTAAGAACGGTTCTGGAACTACCATCGATGATGTTGAAAATAATCAACTTTATCCAATCACAATTAAGTGGACTGCAACGAGTAGAACCTTAGAGGTCTTCTCTGGATTGAACGCAAACTACCTTATTACCTCCGCGGTAATCCCGGCCACTGATTTAAGTCTGACCCAGTACAACTGGGGCTGGATGGGCTTTACTGGCGGCGCAAATAACTACCAGTATGTGACTGATGTGAATTATCAGGTTGGCCCCGAAGTATCGACCACGTCAACTGACACGACCGTTGTGGATGGCACATCAGTAACTCTCAACGCAAGTTATTTATCATCCGAGTCATCTCCGACTACTCGTTGGGAGTATTCAACTGATGGTGGTAGCACTTGGATAACAACAGGTGTTTCAACAACTTCCTATACCTTTACCGCAACTAGATCTTTAACGCAAAGAAAATACAGATTCTATGTTGAATCAACTGCTGTGGGATCTACCTTTAGTAGGGCAACAACTCCAATCACCTTGCGAGTGAATCCTCCTATTCTTCGATCGGAGACTGATACCGCACTCACAACAAGTGGCACGAAGTATGCGACCCTCTCAAGCTCTAATCCTTTGATCCCAGGCACGGTATCAACCATGACCCTTCAGGCCTGGGTTAAGCCGACAACAACTTGCGATGGGGCGGTTGCCTGCTCAATAATCTCGGTCAATAACTCTTACTTGGTCCAAGTCTTAAATGGAAAAATACGTTATTACATCGGCAGCGGTAGCGCATGGTGTGATGGAGGTGTTGGCAAAGTGCCTGCAGATGCCTTCGTTCCGGGAAATAGATGGAGCCACATCACATTTGTCCGAGTCAATACAAATGTAAAGATTTACATTAATGGTCAGCTTCGATCGGATTTGAATTCTGCATGCTCGCCGACAACGCAGGCAGCAAACTCAAATCCATTCTTCATTGGAGTCAAGGCCGCGAACACAGAGGCATTTTCGGGCAGTATTGATGAAGTGAGGATGTGGAGCACGGATCGCTCTGCAAATGCAGCGAGTGATATGCACTCCAATGAAACCTCAACTTCCGGACTCCTTAACTACTGGAATTTCAATGAGGGCACTGGAACTGTGGCCTATAACGATGCTGCAAGTGCTCTGGCAACCACAGATCTAACTGTTACTGATGCAACGGCATGGGATGCAAGTGTTGTCTCCGAAGCTGTAATTGGTTCTGTATATACAACTCGAACTTTCTATCGTTCCTACATCACTGAATTCGGTGGCTGGAAAGTTCCGAGCACGGTTTCAATGGCCTCCACATTGGTGATTGCAGGTGGTGGTGGTGGTGGCTCCCGTGTTGGTGGCGGTGGCGGTGCAGGTGGTTTTGCATACATTCCCAAAGTCCTCCTCACGCCTAATTCAGTTGAACTTATTCAGGTAGGCCAAGGCGGTTATGGCGCACAGAGACCGCTAGTTGATGAATGGCGTGGACAGAACGGTCAAAGTTCTTTCTTTGGCACCAAAGTCCGAACTGTTGGTGGTGGTGGCGGCGCCGGTTATGACAAGGCGGCAAACAATGTTGAGCACGATGGTAAATCGGGAGGCTCAGGTGGTGGTGCCTCTGCTTATTCCACTTCGGGAGGTTCGGGAACTCCGGGTGCCTCTACGCAGGTCTCTACATATGGATACGGATCTGGAAATAGCGGTGGTTCAGGATCTGGATTGGGAGACTACCCAGCAGGTGGCGGTGGAGGTGCTGGTGGTGCAGGATTCTCCGCTGCAAATAACTCAACTGCAGCTGCAGGTGGTGCAGGTATCGTCGATCCAATAGGCGGAACCACTTTATGTTATGCCGCAGGTGGTGGGGGTGGAATTGGGCTCGGTGCATCTGGCGCGGCCGGCGCAGCCGGTTCGTGTGGTGCTGGGACAACCACGACAGCTTCGGCTGGTACTAAAGGGCGATTAATTCCTGTAGATGCAACGCCAAATTCAGGTTCCGGTGGAGGCGGTGCGGGGTATCAATCCGGAAGTGATGCAGACGTTGCTGGTGGTGCTGGCGGCTCAGGCGTAATCGTCATTCGATGGATCACAGCGCTTAAGCCAACTTATACAAAGCCCATCAACGCTTATCTCAACGTTGGAATGACAGAAACATTCACTACAAATGTTGCCCAAGATAGCGCGACTGCAATTCTCACACGTACCTTCCGCTGGGAATCAACTACAGGCGGATCTAATGGCGCCTTCTCACTTCTGAAGCAGGGGACAGGTGCTGCAAATGCATCTTTTAGTTGGGTTCCAACTGATACCTCAACATCAGGCTCTAACTTTCTCTATCGCTTGATTGTTACTGATTCTGATACTGCAGGGCTATTTATCACCGATTCATCGACCGCCTTTGCCGTTATTAATCGAACGCTTGCGATGACTGGCGCTACGCGAATTAATAAGGCGATTAACGTCTCGCGAAGCGAAACCTTCACAATCACATTTGGCACGCCTGTCTATAACGCGACTCTCTCTCCTGTAATCTCAGGAATAACGCTTGATACCTCAACGGCTTCCTTGCCTGTGATCAAGATTGCTGAAACGGCAACTGTTGGAACCTATTACGAGACTTTAACGGTTACAGACTCTGTTTCCGCAAGTGTTTCAATACCGTTGACTATCAATATTCTTCCTCCGCCAACTCTTCTCAATACAGGTGAGATCGTCTCCAATGATCTTGTCTTTCACTTAGAGGCGGGAAATTCTGCAAGCCTAATCGGCGAGAGTGGGACGGCAACTACAGGAATTACCTGGCGAGACATATCAGGAAGCAAGCTAACTGCAGCCACGGGGGCCGGTGTTAATACTGGAGCTGGCTCAAATACAACCTGCACCGCACCTACATATACAAGCGCCAATGGCGGATCTCTAAATTTCACTTCTGGTTCGGATAATTGTTACTACACATCTGGCTATACCGGGCGAAATCTCATGACCGGATACACGGCAGAGGCGTGGTTTAAAACATCGGCAACACTTCCAGATAACACCGCGATCATCACTCAGGCAACACCATTTTCAAACGTTCCTACATATATCTATATTGGAAACTTAACTTCGAATGGATTAATTGTGGGCTTCTATGATAACTGGGCAACTGCCTGGAGGTTTGCCAATTGCGCATACACTCCAGTGATTGGCGCATGGACACATATTGCTGGAACCTATGATGGCACGACGCTGACTACATATATCAATGGCAACTCTCTATGTTCAGCTACGGCAAGCAATACATCCAACACGGTAAATATTCAGGGGTTATTGATAGGTAAGGGTGCAGCAGGTGCTACCAACACCACGTTCCCCGGCAGTATTGCCTCGGTACGTATCTATAAATCCGCGCTCACAGCAGCTCAAATTCAAGCTAACTTTAACGCCACCAGATTCCGCTTTGATTCCTCCAATAACACGGCAATTACCCCCACAAAGAAGTATGGCAATACATTGCTAGAGACTTTTACCGCAACCTCTGGCTCCGATACTCGCACCATCACCTTCTCAGTGGGAGATCGAAGTGGTATTGATTGGGATACAACGACAGTTGCTAGCCAGGTAAGGCTTACGCTGCAAGAATCAATGACAGTTGGCAGCTTTATTGACACCGTTACCGTCACGGATGCCTTGGGGCAGTCCACCTATCTGCCTTTCCGGATGACCACCACAAAGGCAGATTCATTTACAATCACGATGAGCGCACCAACTGTTATCACCTACAACGGTTCGCCGATTACCGTATATCCTAGGCCGACAGTGACGGGGTTGAAGTGGACTGATACGGCAACAGCAGTATCAAGTTTCTCATCAGCGCTCTATACCGAATCCACGGCAGCTCCTACCAATGCCGATACTTATACGGTTCGAGGAAACACTCCGACTTTCACACTTGGCTCACTTGATAATTATCTGGGCGTTATTTACGAGACCTCGACGGCGACAATTAATAAAGCAAATCAACGACCACTTAATGTCTTTATGTATGGCGGTGTTGTTGGCTCTTCATATTTAATTTGGCTGCAAGGCGGCGATGGCACAGGATCTGTCACTGAGACTCTCACTGGAGTTTCAACACTTACAGGTTGTGCTATCAACAATCATTACCTCACCGCTTCAGAGCAGAAGCAAGGTTTCTGTGAAGTAAGAGTTGTTAAGGCTGGAGATCAAAATTACTTTGCCGAGACTCAGACCGTGCAGCTCTACTTCATGGCATACATCAACAATCAGCCGACAGGTCAGGTGGGAAGTGGAAGTGGCATTGGTCTTAATGGCGCTACTTCACTTGAAACTTCAACGGTCCAACCGCCATCGATTACATCACTTTCAACGTTGACCATCTCACTTTCCGGTGGTGGCACCCTGACAATTACAGGTACTGGGTTTACCGGCACCGTCACCGTGAAGTTCTGGCGCAATAAAACAATCGACAAAACATCTGGCAACGGCACCTCGATCAGCGTCAGCGCCTCTGAACTCAGCTCTATTGGGGCGACAACTGGCCGAGTATCTGTGATTACCTCAGCCGGCCAGGCAGTCTCGGTCGACTCCCTGACCATTACGCCTTAACTCGGCCCGCTCTGCCACTTTGGCTCACCCCCTCTTCTCGCCTAGAATCACCGTCTAATCAGATTCACGAGAGGGGATTGAAGTGCAGGTTTCACGCGCGCTCAATCCTCGCCGGATTGCACGATCTCTCATCACCGTTCTGCTGCTGACCTTGGTGCAGACCATTGTCGCCCCAATTTCGGCACCACTCATTTCAGCACCACAGGCACGCGCCGTTACTGGGACCATCGCTCCATCTACATCTGCTTCAGGGACATCGATAACGATTCCTGCCGGTGTTACGAGCGTGACGATCACAGCCGTTGGCGGAGCCGGCGGAAAAGGTGGCGATGATGTCAACACCGGCAAAAGCGGAACAACTGCTGGTCGAGTCGCAATAACTATCGCAGTTTCCCCCGGTGATGTGCTGGGACTCTTTGCAGGAAATGCGGGTAGCGCAGGTTCTGGTGGCACTGGAGCCGCTGGTGGCTCTGGTGGAGCGGACACTTTTCCCGCGGGCGCATTTAGTATCAATGGCACTTATTTCCAAAGCACGAATTTCGGTGGCGGAGCTGGCGGTGCAGCGGGAAGCCAAGGTTCTTCCGGTAGCGGCGGAGGTGCGGGTGCTGCATCAATTGCAACAATCAACAGTGAAATTGTTGCCATCGCTGGTGGTGCAGGTGGTGGCGGAGGAGCGGGCTCAGGTTCAAATGTGGCAGTTGATTGGAATGGAACACTTCAGCCTAACGGCACCAACTTCAATGGATCTGCAGGAACAAGTTTAAATTTTTCAAATTCCTGTCCCGGCAGCTATCAAAATGGCGATGGAGGCGGTGGCGGCGGTGGCGGCGGTGGTTATTACGGTGGTCTCGGTGGCACCGCTCCGATGCGCGTTAACGAATGTTCTGGAACAAGCGGCTCTCCCGGAGGAAATTATTTTGCTTCACGAGCAACATTGATTCGCGATGACTTAGTTCCTACTACAACAGAAGGTTCAATTGTTTACGTGTATAACATCGATGCCGTCTCAGCATGCTCCACGACCTCGCAAACTGTTGATATTTATACCATTCAAAAAATCACCACGACAGCAAACTGCACTTGGACCGTTCCATCGAACGTCTCTGTAATCGATCTCTTCTTAGTCGGCGGTGGCGGAGGTGGCGGTGGTGATGGCGGCGGAGGCGGAGGCGGCGGAGCTGCACTCTCGCGCTCGGCTATTCCTGTCGCTTCAAATTCATCATTGAATCTAAAGGTTGGATATGGCGGCGCTGGAGGCTCTTGGGGGTACCACTTCAATCCTATTTCTGGCGATTCAACAACTGTCACGCTTGCTACTGGCACAACATTCTCGGCACTCGGCGGTTCAGGTGGAGCTGGTGGCCCTTCTGGAGCCGGCGGGCTAGCTGGTGTTGCTGCAAATGGTGGCTTTAGTGGTGGAGCCGGTGGTGCTGGCGGATCTTGTTACAACGTTGGAACTGCGGGCGCGAGAGGTGTCTCAAATTACTTCTATGGAACACTGAATACATATGCCGGCGGTGGTGGCGGTGGATCGTGCCCTAACGGCGCTGCCACTACAGGTGCATCAGGAGCTGATGGCGGTGGTACTGGCGGATATGCATCGAGCGGAACTGTTAATCAACCTGGATCTAACGGAACTGCAAATCAGGGCGGCGGAGGCGGCGGCGGTGTAGCAACGGGCAGCGGGTTAAAAGTTCAGGGTGGCAAAGGTGGATCAGGTGTCATCTTGATTCGCTACGCAACCAATGCACTAGATGCTTTTCCCGCATCAGCAGCATCGGCTCTTTCGGGTCGCTGGACTCCTAATGAACTTCAAGTACTTGATAATTCTCGAAAGGGATGGATTGACGCTTCGGGCGTGAACACAACTGCCTCGATAACAGGATCACCAACGATTGCTCAACAAACTTCGACAGATTCTGGCACTGGTACAGGATCAACAAAATCGAACCTTGCAGTCTCGGGAAATTCTTCAGCAAAGACAACTTTGATCTCTGGTGCACTTTCAAATTACACCTTGATGCATATTGCTCGATATCCAAAGGGCGCAACGACAGGCGGAAGAATCGTTACTGCGAATACAGGTAACTTCATCTCTGGTCATTACAACTTTAGCTATGAAGGCGGCGCTCACCACAATAACTATTGGATTACTCCATCTGGCACTACAACGCAGAATAAGTGGCTTCTCTCGACCGACATGACAAAGCTTTATCGTGCTAATGGTCGTGACTTAACCTATAAAGCAGATAACGGTCAGGTTACTGCTGCAACGCCACCTACTGGATTGGGTATCAATAACTTTTCGACTGAGCCAACAGACTGGCAGGTCCTAGATCTACTTGTATTTAATCGACAACTGACTAACGGTGAGATTCGTGCGATGGAGACATACCTTGCGCGCATCTATGGCTTATCGCTAGATGTTGCAGGTACTACATCAGATACCGACACCGCAGCGACGATGGGTTCAGCCTCATCCAATTACTATTTCTTCAATAGTATCGGTGTGGGAAATACTCTCAATGATACTTTCACTGTTGAAGCTTGGATTAAACCCGCAACAACATGTGATTCTGCAATCTGCCAGATCGTAGTTAAAGAAAATACGATTCTTTTTGGAATTCATAGCGG
>Ga0222712_10007817_pt1 | contig 10243 bp, 9 predicted proteins | sample C33_657DmetaG_FD_165043 | JGI IMG/M metagenome (GOLD analysis project Ga0222712, IMG submission 165043) | Estuarine water microbial communities from San Francisco Bay, California, United States - C33_657D | ecosystem: Environmental > Aquatic > Marine > Unclassified | place: USA: California...
CAAAAGAGTTAAATAAAATCATTATTGATAAAACAGAATTAAATAAACAAGTATCTATGTGCTATGAAAAAATTAATGAAATAAATAACACTATTCACCGCTTTAATGATGTTTCTAATAAACTATATAATGAATTAATATCTATAGAACAATTTGAAAACTTTGTAAATTGGAAAGATAAATATGATGCTATTATTATAGAAAAAAATAATACCATAACAAGTATTAAATTAAATGAAGAAGAATTATATTATAATAAAAATATTATCCCGAGAATATATAAATATTTAGAGCTGGTTGATATATATAACAAATGGAGCAATTATGATAAATACATGAAAATACTTAATGCTAATGAACTTTTGAATTTAAAGTATATATTAGATATATATGATAAGTGGTATGAATATAATACATATAATAATAAAAAACCATTGATAAAAAAAAAATTAAAATTAGAAGAGTCTATTAAACACATAAAAAAACAGATTAAGACGCTTAATGATATTATTATTAAACATTCAACTATGAACAATTATAATAATGATAATAAAAATAATTACGATAAGTTAGTATATACTATTAATGATATTGATAAGGTTATTAATATATTAGAAAAAATTATACACAATTTTCAGTCGTTTAGAATTGAATTGTATGATAAATATATTCTAAATAAATTGACAACAAAAACTAATAAAATTATTAAATCATTATGTCACTCTGAAACCAAACCTTTTAAATTAGATTATATTATAACTATTGTTAAAGATATTATCCATATTAATTGGTTAATTAATAACGAAGGTAGCGCAGTTACACAAAATTGCGATATTAAGCAAATCATTTCGGTTTCTCAAGCGTCGGGATTTCAACATTTTGCGATATCATTAGCATTGCGTATGAGCTTATTTATGAGTAAATACCAAATACAATCTAATCAATTATTTATAGACGAAGGGTTCATTAATTTTGACGATAATAATCTATCTATAGTCCCTTCATTTCTCAAATCATTACTATCTTATTTCTCTAATATTATTATAGTTTCCCATATTAATTTAATTCAAGGTAATGTGGACGAAGATGTTGAAATTAATTTTGATAAAGTGTCTTCTGTATCTAATATTACATATAACTCTTTTAAAAAAATAAAAACGAATGATAAGCGTAGGGTTTCGTCATGTGTTTGATGTGTTTATGTAACTTAATTATTTTATTACTATCTATTAATACTTTCTTATAATATATAAGTAATTACTATTTATTATTTAATTATAAATGATTATCGTACCTATAGGGATTGATTGTGGCGTAGCTGATATATTAAAAAAATATAAAATTCGCAAGTTTGCCTTGCCATTTGATTGGGTCGTAACTTATAATGGTATTAAAAATATTATTGAAAATGATTTTGCTGATTTTTTGCCTCGCAATATTGTATATAGGGAAAATAATGATATAGTAGTCTTTAATAAATATGATGTTAAGTTTATTCATGATAAATTCAATGAAAGTGATATTGAAAAATACAATAGGCGTATTGTGAGATTTAAAGATTTGCTTAATAATAAAGAAATGATAATTTTTCTTAAAAAAGGGCATTCATATCATCATCATGGTGAATATAATTTTATTGACGATATTCGGGATGTATCTAATTTACATGATTTCCTTAAACTTAAATATCCTTTATTGAAATTTAAAATAATTCTCGTTCTTTTATGTTATCATTGTTATAAGGATACTTGCCTTAATAATATTAGCCCCGATATTATTATTATCAATAAACCAACATTACAAATTCGCGAAAATTTACTTGAAAATAAATTAATATCATCACAACATTTTGATATAATTTTTACAAACACTATTATACCTTTACTTAAAAATATACAGCCTTCATAATCCTATTATTTTTTATTTTTTTTATCATAAGATAATATAAATAATCTTACCAAATTACTACTTGATAATTTATCATTATTAATTATATGACGATCATGAACGGCAACAGGAACAGGATCATTAGCAGGAACATTAGCGGGAACAGCAGCGGGAACAGCAGGAGCAGAAGCAGCAAGAGAACGAAAAATAATGGTGTCTATATTTAATAAATATTCAAAGTTTATTAATATATCATCGTCATCGGAAAATATTTTCTTATTTAAAAATATTTTATAATCTTTATAAAGTTTAGTTATTTTTTCATTATTAATAATTTCGGAATACATATTATTTTTAATAATTTTAAAATATTGTCTCCAATCATCATTGTATTTAATATTATTAATTATTCCTGTTGTTTGTATAAATTTTATTTTTATAAATTCGTATAATAAATTAAAATAAAAGTCCTTTTTAATAAGTTCTTTAAGAATATTATAACGATCTTTAAAATTCTTATTATCGATTTTTACATCAAGATATGTGTCTTTTTTATAAAAAAATTCATCTTTTATATTTTTAAATAACTTTATATTTTCTGGTTTTATATTATTTAAAATGTTTAAAATAACTTTATTATAATCCAACTCTTCTTTATCTTGTTCTTTATTTTGTTCTTTATTTTGTTCTTTATTTTGTTCATTATAACTATATAATATTGCACACATTGTTAACATTATATATTTATATTTTGAATATATAATGTTAACATTAATATTGCTATTGGACGATTTATCTTCAAAATGTTTAATTTGATTAAAAAATTCTAGTCTCCCACCTTTTTGGCGTGCTGCTATACTATAATGGTTTTTAATATATTTATTTTTATCATAACTAATATATATTAAATATTTTCTTAAAAATTTGTAATCAAGAAAAGCAAATACATTATTAAAATTATTTAAATTATCATTTATTAGCTTTGTTGTAATATTATCTTTGTTAATTTCATATTTCTTAGTAATTACATCATAATCTTTTTCTAAAATTAAAATTCTATACTTATTAATTAAAATGAATTTATTTAAATTAGAAAATAAAATATAGCTATTATTCTTATTAGTATCAATTTTAATTTCCTGGCATTTGGCATTTTTTGCTCTTTCATAATTATTTTTTGCTCCATCATATTCCCTTTCTGCTTCTTCATATTCCCTTTCTGCTTCTTTATATTCCCTTTCTGCTTCTTTATATTCCCTGTCTGCTTTTTCTTCTACTTTTGCTCCTGTTCTTTTTTTTGCTTTTGCTTTTGCTTTTTCTTTTGCTTTTTCTTCTACTTTTGCTTTTGCTTTTGCTTTTTCTTTTGCTTTTTCTTCTACTTTTGCTTTTGCTTTTGCTTTTGCTTTTGCTTTTTCTTCTACTTTTGCTTTCAAATCTATATAATTTGAAATTTTTTTAAAATTATCTATACAATAATAGTTATCTAAATATTTGTATTCTTCGTGATTATATATTATAAAAATCTCTTCATTTTTTTTAATTATTTTATAATAAAAAGGGTATGTCATTAAAATATATAATTCATCATCCTTCGATTTATAGTCTAAATTCGTTAAATTATGTTTTAAAATATAGTCTAGATTTAATTCAAGGTCTATTTTAATATTTCCAAAAACTTCTCTAACATATTCTAAAAAAAATTTAGGCAAATTATATTTAGGATAATTAATTTCTATTGTATCTTCCGTAGATTCTGACATTATCCAATAATTTATAATAGCTACTTTATAATTAACAATTTATTTTTATAAGTTACTCTTTACTTAAACTTCTCTTGTTCTTCTTTCTATTATAACGTCATTTTTATATATTCACTATATTTATTTTTAATTACATCCATGTTTTCTATTATGATAATGCTTTTAAGTTCTTATTTTTATCTACCATTAATTCTCTAAATTATTATTTCTTTTTTTATTTCTTGTAATTCATCAAATAATTGGTCTATATCCTTTATTTTTTTATTAAATTTTTCTATTATATTAAATATTAAGTTTTTTAAAATAATCGTCATTATATTTACAGAATTAATAAATAATATTTTCTTTGTAGGTTGAGGTTGAACTATTTGAGAAGATTTTGCTTCATAATTATCAATAATAATTATATATTTTTTAACTATTTCTTCTATAAATTCATTATAAATTTCAAAATAACTATTTAAATCACCCTGATATTTTAATTGTTTTAATATCATATCATCATTTATATTTTTAATTTCATTAATTTTATTATCAATTAAAGTATCATCTTTATCTTTATTACTTCTAAATTTTGATATAATTTCATTTAATTCATAGTATTTATCTTTATAATCATTATAATAAGTTCCATTAACATCATCATTATAATCGCTAATAAATATTTTAATATTTTGTGAAATACAATTATATAATATATTATTTATCATAATTAAGACTTTTTTTTTATATTTTAAAATATCTAATATATCATTATTGCCATAACTATCGATTATATTGGTATCTGTTATTTCGTAAATAGCAGTATTTTTAAGAGTAGCCCAATATTTTTTAATATCTACAGATTCTCTTAATATTTCGAAAGATTTTTTAATATTGTTATTACATTCTGTAGTTAATTTGGCGTTTATTGCTTCATATAATTTATCATTATCATTATCATCAAATTCTATTCCCTCATTATCAATTTTATTAATATCTTCGTTTTTTTTATCTTTTATATTTTTAATATATTTTTCATACTCACTTTCAAAATTCTCTTTTTTTTCTTTTATCGTGTGAATAATTTTAGTTTTCTTTTTCTCATATTCCGCGTCAAAGTAATCGCGAGTATTAGTATCTGTATCATCCTCATCTCCAAGCAAATTATTAATTTCTTTATTTCCTTTAAAAGTTAAGATATCAATTAATTTGCTTACCGAATCTATATCTTTATCTTGAATAAAATAATTAATGATATTAACTAAGTAATTTAAAAATATTTTGTCAAATAATATAATTTTAATACTTGATATAATACTTTTTGTAAATTCGGGATTATCCTCATTATCACCATATTTACTTTCTATTAGTTGAATTAGTATAATTCGGTATTTTTCTAAAAATATAAATATATTTTTGATATTGTTAATATGATTGTATTTAATTATATTTTTTTCAAAATCTAATTTTTTTTCTATCTCTTCAATTCGAGTTATATATTTTTTTAAATTTTTAATAGTTGTTGCTTTATCATTATCATTACCACCGCGCCAAGCTTTGATTTTTTTATTCTTTTTATTTCCCTTAATTCCTATAACACCAAAATTATCGGTTAGTTTATTTTTATTTATATTAATAAATCGGTTATCATATCTGTAGTAATATTTATTATTATTCTTGTATATTAATCTATCTTTGTTTTTAATGAATATTTTAATTTTAGTTGAATTCATTATATCAAATATATATAAAACTTTACTACTATATATTAATAATAAAAAAGAGTAAATAAATATGGATAATGAAAATGATATCTCTCAAAGCACATCTAAAGATGCTAAGAAAACTAAGAAAATTAAAGGCGTTGATATTCTAAATAGTATTAAAACAAATATTAAAGAAGATGAAGAATATTCTTTAGATGATGTTAAAAAACTGGTATCTAATGTTTATAAAAAACCTGTTAAAAAATCTCTCAATGTTGTTAAAAGAGAGCCATCAGCTTACAATATCTTTATGAAAGATGAAATTACTAAATTAAGACAAGATAATCCTGATAAAGAATACAAAGATTTAATGAAACTCGTGGCAGATAAATGGAATGAGCGAAAGAAGGCGCAATAATAATTTTTAATATATATATAGCATATAGATAATGAATATATATATAATATATATAATATTGGCAATATTATTGATTGTAATAGATGGTATATGGATATATATAAATTTAAAAATGTATCTGGATGTAACAAAAAAAATTCAAAATAAAATACATAAAATAAATATGCTATACGTTATTATAGCATATATATTTGTTTTATTTTCAATATATTTTGTAGCAATACCTTTGGTGGATACTTTCACAGATAAAGATTTATTATATAACGCTTTTATGTCAGGTGGATGTCTTGGATTAAGTATATATGGAATATATAATTTTACGAGCATTACACTATATGAAGACTATCCAATAAAAGTTGCTATATTAGATACATTATGGGGTGGATTATTATATACTATAATAATATATATATATTTAAATATTAAAAATAAAACAAATAAATATGTTAAAAATTAGGATTTAAGATTTACTAAATAATTTTAATATTAGACCTAAAATAATTATAGATAGTAAAATTATAAAAAGGGCTGTTAAAATGCCTCCTGAAAATATAATAGGAATTATAAATAATGATAAAAATATATTAACAATAATAGATGCGAATATATATATATAAACTTGATGCTTTAATAATTCGTCTATATTAAATAAATCATTATTAATGTTAGAAGGAAGGTTAGAAGGAAGGTTAGAATGAGATTTTGCGGGAGTTTCTTTAATATAATTTTCGTCATAGTGCGTATAAGTTAATTTTGCCAATAAAGAACATTTTTTTAAATCGCTTTCTGATACACCGGCGATATTATTTTCATCTATATATTTGTCAGTGAAATTTTTAAGATCAGAGCATTTATCAAAATGTTCAATAAACATTATTTTTCTACTTAATAATAATAATTAAAATTATTATTTTTTTTAAAAAATAATTCTTATATTTTAATATAATAGATAAGTTCATAAGATATGGCAAATTCTTTTGAAACAATTATTATTATTATAGCTATTGCTGTAAATACAGGTATTGTATTATGGTTTATAACACATTATAAAGATAATGATTTTGGCGGTAATCCTATGCTATTAAATATAAATTATAATAAAAATAAAATAGATGATGATAATTATTCTAATAAGAAAATAACAAATAAATGTACTACAACATGCGATTCATTGGATCCCGTGAGTGATCCACGATATAATATGCAGCAAATAATAAAGCAATCTATATTATTAGAAGAACATTTAACAAATAAAAATAAAAGATGTAGAGATTGTATAACAAAGCATTTTTTACATATTATAGGGTTAGCAGAGGAAGCGCAAATGTTGGCAACAAATAAAATAGAAAAATATCCACTTATTAAAGAGTCTGTAGAATTATATAATGAATTATTTAAAATATGGATTAAAAATAACAAAATAAGCAACGGAAATGGAAACGATAGTTATATATTATATTGTACTAATAAATTAAGAGACCATCGCAAACAATTAATAGTATTATATTTTTTTAATAACATAGAAAAAGAATAGTTATTATAATGTATATGGAATCTTATTTTTCTTCATATGGTTTAATACATCTATTATATCATTAATAGTTTTTTCGTGTGCTTCTAAATGTTCTGGATGTATTTCGGAACCCATTTTAATATTTGGATAAACTGATGGAAATGTTGTTACATAAGTATTTACACTCGAATACAATGCTACATCTGCGACTATCTGATATTCACAATCATTGAAATCATATTTATTATTTTTATAAAATTTATCTATTAATTTTTCTGCTCCTTTTCTTGTTATAATATACATACCCGTAGATGGTAGAAGATACTTCCATTTTATAAAATTAATATTATTATCAATAAATAAATTTTTATATAAATATTTAACAGATGGTCCGTATAATACAAGCAATTGTATTATATCAAAATCTCGCGGGGCATCGTTAATCAATTTATCATAGTCTATTAAATATGGTATGATAATATCATCTTCCATAATAACAAAATAATCATCATTTGAATTATTTAATGCCTCGCGCATAGCTTTAATATGACTTGAAATACACGCGAACTCATATTCGCATTTATTACATCCAGGATGTTTACATGTTAAAGGTCTTTTATGTGCTAGAACATTGTCAAAATCACATGGTTTAATAGCACTAACCCTTTTATTATCAAGTCCAAAAATATTCATTTGCGTATCCATGAAATTTCTTCTCATAATACTATCGTCAATATTAATCCAATAATGTATCATTGTTTATTAAATATATTCCTCATTGTTTTATATATGCGTGATATACTTATTATATTTTTGTTAGTATTAATTAACGAAGCAAAATAAGTTAAATGAAATTAGAGTTGAAAAAGTTTGATCCGTCTAAAATTAAAAATGATTCAGTTGTCGTTTTTATAGGAAAAAGGAATACGGGAAAAAGTTATTGTATGAAAGATATATTAAGTTTCAATAGAGATATTCCTGTAGGTGTTGTGGTATCTCCTACGGAAAAAGCGAACGGATATTTTGAAAAGTTTATACCAAAAATGTTAATATACGATGAACTTGATGAAAAAATTATAAGCAAATATCTAAATCGGCAAATAAATATAACTAATAGTAAAAAAAAAGAAATGGCTAAGCACGGGGCATCAACTATTGATCCGCGTTCATTTCTTATTTTAGACGATTGTATGTATAACAAAAGCATTATGTCAGATAAAAATATTAGGTGTATTTTTATGAATGGGCGTCATTACAAAATATTTTTATTAATTACAATGCAACATGGATTAGGATTGCCTCCAGATTTAAGATCCAATATTGATTATGTATTTATTTTTAGAAATAATATTGTAAAAGAAAGAGAGAAAATATACAATCATTATGCTGGTATGTTCCCTACATTTGATGTATTTAATCAAGTTATGAATCAATGTACTGAAAATTACGAATGTTTGGTTATAGATAACAAAGTACAATCTAATAATATTAATGATATTGTTTTTTGGTACAAAGCAAATGATAGTAATTTTAAAATGTGCTCTAGAGATTTATGGGAAATGCAAGCATTACAGGATCAGCGCGAATTAATGGGTATTGAAAACGAAGAAGAAGAAGATAACGAAGAATATGACCCGGGTGTTTTTATTAAAAAGAAAAATTCTAAACTAATAAAGGTAAGAAAAAATCAAAAATATTAATTTTATATTAATTATGAAATATAAAATGTAAAAAATAATTACAATAAGTATTCAAAAAATATGCCAAATAATATTAATCTATTAAAAAAAACTTTTTTTAACATTATTTATTTTTATTTCTTTTACATCATTATTATAATCCGTATTATCTATTTTTTTTGGCAACAATTTTGAATAATCATCATTTAAGTCTCTTAATTTGCGTTCTTCTTCTTGCTCTCTTAATTTTCTTTCTTCTTCTTGCTCTCTTAATTTTCTTTCTTCTCGTTCTCTTAATTTTCTTTCTTGTTCTTGCTCTCTTAATTTTCTTTCTTCTTCTTCTTGCTCTCTTAATTTGCGTTCTTCTTCTTTCTCTCTTAATTTTCTTTCTTCTTGTTCTTGCTCTCTTAACTTGCGTTCTTCTTTTTCTTGCTCTCTTAATTTTCTTTCTTCTTCTTGCTCTCTTAATTTTCTTTCTTCTTCTTGCTCTCTTAATTTGCGTTCTTTTTCCTGCTCTCTTAATTTGCGTTCTTCTTCTTGCTCTTTTAATTTGCGTTTTTCCTCTTGCTCTCTCAATTTTCTTTCTTCTTGTTCTCTTAATTTTCTTTCTTCTTGTTCTCTTAATTTGCGTTCTTCTTGTTCTCTTAATTTTCTTTCTTCTTGTTCTCTTAATTTGCGTTCTTCTTGCTCTCTTAATTTGCGTTCTTCTTCATCTTCTCCTTTATCGTCGTTGTCATCTTCTTCATCTTCATCTTCATCTTTATCTTCATCGTCTTCATCATTGTCTTCATCTTCTCCTTCATCATCGTCTTCATCATCGTCTTCATCATCGTCTTCATCATTGTCTTCATCTTCTCCTTCATCGTCTTCATCATCGTCTTCTTCATCGTCTTCTTCATCTTCTCCTTTATCATTTTCATCATCGTCTTCATCATCTTCTTCATCGTCGTCTTCGTCATTGTCTTCTTCATCGTTGTCTTCTTCATCGTTGTCTTCTTCATCATTTTCATCATCGTCTTCATCGTCTTCATCGTTGTCTTCTTCATCTTTGCCTACTTCTTCTTCGTCGTCGCTTTCATCGTCTTCATTAATGTCATAAACTCTTTTTTTTTTAATTTTATTTTGAATAATATCTTTTTTATTTTTTATTTCTGGTTTATTTGGTTTATCTGGTTTATTATTTTTTTCATTTGAAGATTTTTTTATAATTATATCTGAATTAATATAATCATTTATTTGCTCAAATATTTCGTCAAATGGTATAAAGTCTCTAAATGTTTTTTTTATAATTATTTTAA
>Ga0222712_10007820_pt1 | contig 10241 bp, 10 predicted proteins | sample C33_657DmetaG_FD_165043 | JGI IMG/M metagenome (GOLD analysis project Ga0222712, IMG submission 165043) | Estuarine water microbial communities from San Francisco Bay, California, United States - C33_657D | ecosystem: Environmental > Aquatic > Marine > Unclassified | place: USA: California...
CGCCGTCGACGCGATCGAGGACGACGACCGAGGACGATCGCTTTGACGATTCGTGATTCGACGCGTACACACACACACACACACGCACGCACTATATGTCTCTACGTCGTGTCGTTCACCCACCGACGACCGTCGAGGACGAGTTCACGTACGCAGTCGGCGTGGTGTGGGCTGGGTATGTCCACGAGTCATCACTCAAAGCATCATACGTCATCATCCACGCCCGCCCGCGATCGTCCTCGCGCGCGATCGCGATCGCGTCCACGGACGTCGTCGCCGCACTTCCAAACGAGCGCGACCGAGACGACGACGAGAACGATGGCGACGACGACGAATGCGATGACGAATGCGATGCGTGCGGTACGTCGCGAACAAAGCATGTCAACGAGTTCGTTACGTCATGCGCGCGCGTTGACGTCCATGGTGACACGCGCGCGAATGGGCGAGAACGCGCGAACGAACGAACGAACGCCCGGTGGACGCGAATGATGGATTGCGCGCGCGATACGATATGAGCGACGAGAGGAAATGATGATGACGACGGACGATCGCGAACGTCGCGCGATCGTCGTCGTCATCGGTGGTATATCGATCGATCGATCGATCGATGGATGATGATGATTTTGATCGCGACGTGCGTGCGTGCGCGTACGACGCATCATCACCATCGATTGATCGATCGATCGGTCGATCGAACGAACGACGTCGTGACGAGCGACGTTCGACGGAGGATGATATGGATTGATTCTGATTGATTCACCCACGCGTCGCGCGTGAAGATGGCTCGGTGAACGAATGACTGACGATCGACGCGCTTTGACGCGATGTTTTCGCGCGATGCAGAGCGCGACGAAGCGCTCGGTGAAGACGAGCGCGACGCGAGAACCGCGAGCGGCGACGCCGCGCGCGCTGGAGCGACGCGCCGCGTTGGTCTCTATCGCATTCGGTGCGTGAACGATGTGCGCGCGTGCGTGCGATCGCGCGAGTATGTTTTTTGTTCTGATGACGATGAATGAAAGCGACGCGTCGAAGTGAATGCGAGCGGCGCGAACGCTGACGAGAGGTGGCTTTTTGGGTTTTCGCGCGACTAGGCGCCGCGATCGCGGCTCGTCAAGCGGTGGCGATCACTATCCCTTCGCAAGAGTCTTCGGGCGGGATCGGACGCGAAAATGGTCGGGCGTTTAATTCCTCCACGGCGTCCATGGGGGCGTACACGTTGGAAGGCACGAAGAAGCAAGGTTTGAGCGTCAAGGAGAAGCGAGGGACGATGTCCAAGGCGCGCGAAGAAGCGGAGAAGGAGGCTTCCAAGCCCAAGGAAGCGAGCAAGGAGGAACCGGCGAAGAAGAAGAAGTAATGTGTTTACAAACTCTACTTCCGTTCTCCACGCTATAGAAAGATAACCAGCTACAGAACACTACACTACTTATACACGCGTACATGAATACGTCTCGCGTATTTGAAATAATGATCCAATCATCATCGCTCGCGCCTTACGTGCGCCAATGTCGCGTGCACGGTTTCGCACGACGCAAAGATGGCGGCGTGCAAAGGAAACGCGCGCAAAAGCGCGACGCCGAGACCGCGAAGCAGCACCATCGGACCTTCGCTCGCGACGGATTTCATCGCGCAATCGATCACGCCTCCGTACGTCCCCGGGCGCGAGGCTTGAATTCGTGTTTTGCACACATCCAGAGGATAGGTCACGAGCCATATCAATGCCCCCGCGCTTCCTCCCGCTAAAACAACGCTCGCCGCTCGAGCGCCGTACGGAACCTCGCGAGCGTCGCGCGCGTCTCCCAAAAACATCGTCTCGCACCGCGCCTTGATGACGTCGTACGTCAAGAAATAAATCGCGTACTGTGGAACTTCTCGTGTGATCGTCGACCAAGTCCCTGTGAACAATCCACGAACGACGCCGTGCTGTCGAGTCAACGCGCGCGCCGTCGCCGCCGTCGACGGACGTTTTCCCTCGCAATCGATCACTTGCTGCACCGTTTTCACCCTCTCCGCCGGGGCGCGAACGAACGAACTCATAAAACCCGCCACCGAACCGCTCGCCAATCGGCCGTAGACGCCATCCGCGACATCACTCCCGAATCGCTCGCGCGTTAACTCGCGCGTCGCCGACTCGGCGCTAAACGACACCGCGTTGATCGCCCCGTACGCGAGCATCGGCGCGGCGACGCCGCGATAAAATCCTTTCACGCCATCGCGCGTGAACACGTCGCGCGCGACATCGAACGGGCGAACATTCATTCGCACAATTCTCGACGTACACGCGAGCGCGTTCGTTTGCACCCGCGCCTTCACCGTGTCGAGCGGGTGCACGAGCGTTAAACCAATCATTCCCGCGATTTGCCCGGCGAACGCGTGATCGAGCGTCGAAGTCGAACGCGACGACGCGTCGGATTCGCGCGACATGTGCGCAAAGCGAACGTGATCGCGCTCGTTCGATTGGTTTCGATTGGTTTCGATTGGATTCGCGGCGCGCGATGCGGTCGCCCGTCGCGACGCTCTCGCTCGTCCTCGCGTCCGGGGCGTCGATGTCGATTTCACGACTCCTCATCGTCGCGACTCATCGCGTGACGTGTTCTGTCGCTATTCTATCACAACCCCTAGTCATGCGTCGTCGTCCGTCGTCGACGTCGTCCGTCGTCGACGTCGTCACCCGACGGCGCGCCAATCTTCGGCGGCGTCGCCTTCGAGCGCGTAATTCGCAAATTCCACCTCGCGATCGATCGCCACCGTCGTCGCCCCGGGCATTTGAAATCGAAATTCACACGTTCGTTTTTGATCCCCAGCGCTGACGCGCGCGTCGTTCGCCCCGGCGTCGATCGTCGCGAGCTCGAGCTTTAACATGGTCCACCGCTCGCGGTCCGTCTTCAACGCGCTCAGAAAGTACTCTCGGTCATCGCTCGACAAGTCCCGAGGGATGAACTTGTCGACGAAACCGTCGATATCGTTTGCGAGAGTTAAATCAACGAGTTCGGCGATTCGCGCGCGCAAGTGGTCGTTCGTCGTCGGCGCGCGGGCGAGCGAACGCTCGCGCTCGAGCATTCGACGGCGCGCGCGAACGAACGCGAGGGCGCGACGAACGCGAGAGTGGCGATCGTCGGGACGCGCGCGCGACGAACGCGACGACGAACGCGACGGCGAACGCGATTTCAGCGCGTTCGCGGAAAACGGCGCGCGCGAGGAAGTGGCGACGCGGTCGTCGGAGCGGTTCGACCGGTCGTTCTTCGCCGCCGCCCAGCCGATGAAAAGAACGGTATCGCATTCCGAGGGTTTTCTTTTTTATAGTTCTTGCATCCGTCGTTACATCGAATCGAACAACTCAACTGTCGCTCTCTGGAGGCCCACCGCGACGGAGGAAGCTCAACCAGCGCAAATCTTTCCGCTTGGCGAGCGTCGCCTCGAACGCTTTTTCGCCTCCGTGCGTGACCAAGGACCACGACGATTCGTCGGGGATGATTTCTTGGAAGAGCAAATCCACATCGCCTTCGTTGTCGATGACGCGCATGGATTTTCCCGGCACGTTCGCGAGCGTGGCGATTTGGAGCGTCATTTTTTGCGTTCCCGGCCCGAACGCGCACGCGACGTCCGCCTTGGTCGTCTCCGCCGGCACGCGCACTTTGAGCGTGACGTCGTCATCGTGCTGAGACCACTCGAAATCTTGATGCGCCCCTGGGCGCAGATGTTCGGGCAAATTCTCTCGTCCTCGAGCGCGCCGTTCGCTTTGGTCGTCTCGCGCGTTCAAATCCACCGCGCCCTTGCCCGCGAGCTCCGCCATGGTCGCGCGCACGTCCCCGATGTTCGCCTCGCGCTCGCGCGCGAGCGCCTTCGCGCGTTGCATCCACGGCGCATCACTTGAACACTCATCCAATGTGAAATCTAACCTCTTAAAATCGTTATCGTCGTCGAAAATTCTCGCGACGAACGCGTCGCCCATCACCGTCTGCGCGAACCCCGCCTCCGCGCTCATCATCGACGCCCGTTCGTTCACGGGTAACCCTTTCGATATCCCTCTGTCATCCACGTACATGTTCACGTGAACGTATCCAGTCTTTTTACTCCCCGGTAACAACGCCACCGGTTGCGCCATCTGCATGTTCAACGCCGCGTCCAAAACTTGCGCCGAATACGTCTCCTGATTTTTCCCGTGCTCCTTCATCTGCTTCAGCAAGATCTCTCGTTGCGCCTGTTCGTCGTTCGCGAGTGATCCATCACTCTCACCAGCTCGTTTAAAGTGCGCGCGCATGACATCCAACAAGCATTCCATCTCGCGTTCGCGAGGGATGATCATCACCCGTTCCTCCATCTCGCGTTCGCGCGCCCACGGGATGTAGACGTAGCGAAACGCCAATCGATCGACGCTCACGTCGTCGTTACTTTCCCCGAGCAACCCGCGTTGAGCGCGGGCGAGATCTTTAACGTCGTCGCGATCGACCATTTCGCCAGATTTCGGTGTCGTCGACGCGCGCGGCGCGCGAGCGAGTGACGTCCGCACACGCGCGCGCGCGTCGATTCGCATGCGATGCCGTTCGACGCGCGTCTCGCGAGCGCGCGTCAAGACGTGATAGAGATGAAGAATGACAACGGCGAAGCACTTGGGTCGTCGACGATGTCGTCATCACCATCGTCGTCGTCGTCGACGTTGAACGCGCAGGTGAAGAAGATTTTAAAATCCTTGTGGGCGCTGGTGTGCGCGTGCATAGTGTGCGCGACGCCGTTCGTGGCGTACGACGCCATAGCGTCGGGGTATGAGATGCATTTCGTCGCGACATTCATCGCGTTCGTGTTCGTGGCGATCACGCTGACGATCGCGATGTATGAGATAACGAGCCACTTGGAGAATTACCGCGCGCCGCGGTTGCAGCGACACGTGCTGCGCATCGTGTGCATGGTACCGATATACGCCGTGGACGCGTGGTTAGCGCTGAGATTTAAGTCGAATTCGATTTATTTCGACACCATTCGCGAGTGCTATGAAGCGTACGTGATTTATAACTTTTACACGTATTGCATCGTGTACTTGCAAGAGTTTTGCGCGCCCGGGTTGCAGTACATCGTGGCGAGAAAGGCGACGCAGGCGCACGTATGGCCGTTGAGTTTAGTTTTGCGCGCGCCGCGAATGGGCGAGCCATTCTTGCGATTGTGTCGGCACGGAGTGATAAATTACGTCGTTCTTCGACCGCTGACGTCGCTCGCGGCGTTCATCGCGGAGGCGAACGGCAAGTACGGCGACGGGCAAATCTTAAACCCGTGGGTCGCCTATCCGTACTTGATCTTCATCAATAACTTGTCTCAGGCGTGGGCGATGTACTGCTTGATTTTGCTTTATAACGTCATGTACCGCGAGTTGTCGCCGTTGAGGCCGTTTTGGAAGTTCGTCAGCGTCAAGGCGGTGGTTTTCTTTTCCTTTTGGCAAGCGTTGGTCATCGCGGTGCTCGTGAAGACGGGGGTGATTTCCACGCGCGGGAGCTCGTGGGCGTCAGATTACGACGCCGCCGCGCTCGCGAATGGTATTCAGGCGTTTTGCATTTGCATTGAAATGTTTTTTGCCGCCATAGCGCACGCCTACGCGTTCCCGCCCGAGGAGTACAACATTGGACAACCGTTGCCGCCGCGTAAATTTACGCAAAACGTCATCGAGCTCTTCGACGTTCGCGACGTCTATCACGACATCGTGAACTTTGCCGAGCAACAGCGCGAGAGGCTGTCGGGAAAGTACTCCAGTACGAGTGCGATGTCTCCGGGGGTGCCTTTGAGTCGGTCGAATACCTTCCGCCCTCCGCTCTCGCCTCGTTCGTACGAAGAAATCGAGACGGCGACGTTGCTTCCGCGCGGCGCCGTCTCGACGCTCGACGACGAGCAATTTGAAATCATAGTTAACAGCGTCGCGGGCGACGGTGCGGGGCGTCCGCTCGCGATTGATAGCATCACTAGCGTTGAACCCGAGTTAGTGCCTCTGCACGCCGAACCGGCGCGGCGTGCGCACGGTGCGTAGCATCCTAGTCAGCGTTCGACGAAACGAACGCCAGTTGTAGTTGTACCGACCGCGCGTACCGCGCGCTTTCCTCACACCACATCCATCGTCCATCGTGCGTCGTACACGCGCGCGCGACGCGCTGACGCGGTCCGTACAATCAATACTCAACATTCGCGCACTCATCGCGCGTTCACCGTCGACGTCGTCGCTCGCAAAGCGCATGTCCGAGTCGCTTCGCGAACGCGCTTTAAAAGCATGGCTCGCCGACGCGCCGCCTTGGCGTCCACCATCACCACAGGTCGCTTCCACGACGCCCCAGGCGATCGAGTTGGTGTCAATACTCGATTTACGCCTCGAAAGCGAGTTCACACGCGTGCGTTTGACGCACTCGGCGAACGTGCCTTTCCACGCGCTCTCGTCGTCGCTCGCGCTCGCGCCCGAGCGCTCCAGAGCGTTCGCGTTGGTTCTCGATCCATCGCTCGATCGCGACACGCAACTCGCGACGTTCGAGCGTGATTTCAAAGGCATACCGTGGAACGTCGCCGCGTCCTTCGTCGGTGACGATGCGTTTTTCGCCCTGTGCGAGCGTTTCGGGGACGCGCGCGTGCAGACGACGCGGGACGCGGCGGAGCCGCCGGCGAGCCGCCGGCGAATGTGGAGTCCGAGTGCGCCATTCGAGCGCGCGCTCGACGTCGTCGAACGCGCGTTCGATGACAGCGACACTAAGAGTCAGGGCGAGCGTGGTGTGAGACATCGTCTCGGTGTCGCGAATGCGACGTGCGTGGATTTAGGATGCGGCTCCGGTCGGGACGCGATTTTCGCGGCGAGCCGCGGCTGGAACGTCGTGGCGATCGATAACGACAAGAAAGCATTGGCGCGGTGCGCGTCTTTGGCGGTCGCGCACGGCGTGGAAGATCGCGTGCGGACGCTGGAGTTTGATTTCGAGCGCGCATCGAGCGAGGACGCGTGGAGGGCGATTTTGGAACGCTCAAAAGCCGACGGATGGAACGTCGTCGTCGTCTACGCGGTGCGGTTTTTGCATAAACCGCTCATGCGAGATTTAAAGCGCTTGCTCGCGCCCACGCTCGGAGCGGCGGTGATTTGGGTGCATTTCATGCGCGGATGTGAAACGACCGCGGTCGGGAGACCTTCAAAAGATAAGGATTTGCTCGAGGTTCACGAATTGCGGGACGCGTTCGCGGAATGGGACGTCGTCCGCGACGGCGCGTCGACGTTACCAGACGGACGACCGGTGAGCGAATTCGTCGCCATCAATCGAGCGCCGGTGTTGAATAGCGTCAACGATGTCACCCCACGCGAACGCCGCACGTTCGATCATCCGTAGTCGTGTTGTACTGTACGGTACTGTAAGAATAATAATGTAAATTGAAAGCGACGACCGCGAAGCGTTTCATTCGTCTCGAGGTAAACGTTTCGTACGATCGCTCATCGTCAAAACGAACAAATTACCTTTATCTCCGCGACTCACGCGCACGTCTTCGTCGACGTAGGTTATATCCAGCGCCCCTCGCGCGTTCTCTGGCGCTTTGATCTTCGCGACGCCGCCCAAGATGGAAAACGTCTTAAACTGCACGTTCACGGCTGACTTGGATGTCGGCGACAAATCCGCGTCGACGGCGTTATAAAACGGTGACGTCTCGCGGTTTTGCGCGCGAAGCGTCGAAGTGTCGATGGTTTGATAAATCGCCCCTCTTGGGCGAAATATCGCGGGCTTGCTCGCGCCCAATATGCTCGCGCTCGTCGTGTACGCGAGCTTCCACTCGCCGTTGATTTGTGCGCACGCTAATGAATTCTTGTTCGGGTTCATGCGCTCCAAATCGCGCGCCAATTCGTCGATCACGGCTTTTTCTTCATCGCTCGCGATCAATCCGCGTTCGGTGCGCGAGATGGCGTCCAATAAGGATGCTTTCGCGCGCTCGCGCTTGCGCTCGGGAGCGAGAAAAAGATCTGTCCAAACATTTGCGTTGACGCGCGTTCGATCGAGACGACGAACGCGGGGACGAAATGTGAAGGTCGATACATGCTGCGTGTTTCCACTCGAACGCCAGGTCGGGTGTGAGGACGAGGCGTTGAGAGAGGAACGAGCGCGCGCGGCGACGGCGACGAGCGGCATCGAGAGGCAAAAAGTGGGGAGCGGCGAGAGACGCGAATGCGTTTCTTCGTCGTGGCGGATATCCTATGTTATATCACAAATTAAATCGAATTTTTTGCGAACGCTCGCGCGATGCGCCGGGAAAGATGGGGTCAGCGAGAGACGCGAGCGCGTACGCTCGCGTCGACGCAGTCGTTCCTCGGCGCGCGCGTTCGAGCGCGCGCGGCAAGAATGCGAGAACAAAGTACGTCATTAGTTATCATCAACCGACATCGTCACCGCGCCTTCGGCAGCCTGCATCTTTTCTCTGAAGAGGCGCCCCATTTCGTCGGCGGTTTCGAAAACAGCCGCCGGGTTGCGTAACATGTCCCCGTGGGTTTGCTCGAGCTTCTTCGTAGACAAGCTCAAGCGACCCTTCTCGGAATCCTTCGACATGACCAAAACTTTGATGCGATCGCCCGGCGACAGCACGTTTTCGACGGCGACGATGCGCTCGTGCGAGATTTGCGAAATGTGCAACAAACCAGACTGCCCGCCGACGTCGACAAAAGCGCCGTAGGGCTTCACCGCTTGTACCAAGCCCTCAACCACGTCACCAACCTCTAAACCTTCCGCGCTGACCATGTCCGTCGCCAGTCGGTGGGACATCACCAATCTGTTCTTCTCCTCGTCCACCTCGATGAACTTGAAGGGCAACTTTTGGCCAACCAATTCTTCGCGGTTCAACGTGCGCACGCCAATGTGCGACTGCGGCACGAAACCGCGAAGCTTTTCGCACTCAACCAACAAACCGCCTCGGTTTACGCTCAACACCTCACCCGTGAGCGCCGCATCATCGGCTTGCGCCTCGCGGCATCGATCCCACGCCTTCGCGAGTTCCATCTTTCGCACGGACAACGTGAGCATCCCTTCGCCGTTATCGTCTTGAATGATCTCAAACTCGTACGTCTCGTTCACGTCGAACACCGACGCGGCCTGCGAACGCGCGTCACAATCACTCGTCGTCAATCATCCGTTCGTCCTCGCCGTATACGACCCTTCGTATACTTCATCACCCCGCATTTGCGCGATCGGCGCGATTTGCGCGATCTCGTGTTCTCTCGTTCGCGCGTTCGTTCGCCCGTTCGCGTTCGCTCGGCGAGGGTTCAGGTCATCCACCCCCCTCGCATCGACGTCCTTCGCCTTGATTGTCGACGAATGCGCGGTGATACGCGAAGGTCTCACGCGCGAAAACGCGCGCGCGCTGTGACGACAAAAAACCACGTCGCAGCACAACATTCATACGCGCGACGTACATTCTTAATCGCCGACAACGAACACTCCGCGGTGGGGACTAACGCGTCGGCTTTCGCCCCGATCTCCACGAGCGCGCCTTTGGAATCGCACGCGATGACTTTGCCTTTGACTTTATCCCCAACCTTGTACGAGTAGGAGAAATCGCGCAATAAATTCGCGAGTTCATCGTACTCTTTCCCCGCTCGCGCGTTCGGCGCCAAGACTCCCGAAGCGCGCGCGATCGCGCGGCATCGCACGCCGATTCGCGCGCGCGACGAAGACCTAGCCACGCGTTCGCACGCGAACGCCGCTGAAGGTTTGAGCGCTGACGACGACGGAGACATTCGCGCGCGCGCGATCGATCGGCGAACGAGAGGTGAACGATCGACTCGCTCTCGTGCGATGAACGATGGAATGCGCGATCGAGAGGATGTTCGATTCGATTCGAGTCCAATCGGTCGCGCGTCGCGAGTGACGCGGCCGCCCATGGGCGAAACCCTCAACGACGACGACGACGACGACGGGGGGTGGTCGACCGACCGTATGGGTAACAACGATGAGTTATGACTCATTATGCTCCGTCGGACCGAGGTTGACCGACCGACCGTATGACGATGTCGACGTCTCGTCAGGAGCGAGGACGACAGAGGACGTGGACGATGGACTCGTTGAGTCAATGACTCGACGTACCAACGCGTTCGCGAGAGGCAGGCCCTCGACGTCGATCGCGAGACGAGGAATCAATGGAGAGAACATCGAACGACGACCGTGGTCGTTTCGTGTTCTCACGCACGCGCGTCGACTTAAAATCACCGAACGCGTACAGTTCTCCCTCGTTCACCCGTCGCTCGTCGCTCGTCGAGA
>Ga0222712_10007822_pt1 | contig 10238 bp, 15 predicted proteins | sample C33_657DmetaG_FD_165043 | JGI IMG/M metagenome (GOLD analysis project Ga0222712, IMG submission 165043) | Estuarine water microbial communities from San Francisco Bay, California, United States - C33_657D | ecosystem: Environmental > Aquatic > Marine > Unclassified | place: USA: California...
AGGTTCAGTTATAGGTGTGTTAAGTGATTCATCAAATACAGCATCTTGAGCTAAATAAGGAACTTCATACCAAGTATTATTATCACTATCTTTTATATTTAATACTTCAATAATATTTGAATCACTAATAGTAACAGTTGGAAATTGTTCAGGATTACCAAATGTAAATGTTGTTGATTTGATTTGTCCTGATATTGCTTCTACTTGTTTTTTAAGTAGATAATATTGTGGATTAGTGGTTGATGTATAATATTGATAAACAGTTACAGTTGTTGGGTCAAATGAAGATGAGAAACCAAAATCAACTGAATCTTGTGTTATGAATGTTATGTTTGGGTTTGATATTGATTTAATTGAAGAATTTTTTTCTACTTTTAAAACATATCTATAATCAGGATTATAATTAGGAGCACCTGTTGAAGGTATCAATTGATAAACATCTAACATGGCTGTTGAAACAGTTGTTATTTTAGGTCTATAACCTAAAGCATATGCTAACGCTATTATATTCTTACGTTCTTGAGCATATAACAATAATGTTTCTTGTAATTGAGTATCAGTGTAAAAACTTAAAACATCACCTACATAAGCAGCCATTTCCATAAACATGTTACCTGGAGCCGATGGGCTAAAGTCCATGTAGTTGTTTTGGAAGTACGTTCTAGCATAATTGATTAAATCCTGCTTTAATGAACTAAAATCCTTATCAAAATATTTTATATCTGGTACGTTTGCCATTACTTAGTTAGATTGTTTGTAGATACATTTATTACTAAATTATCTTGTTGGTTGTTTATTGAATAATCTATAATTATGTTTACTAAATTTTCGTCTGAATATCTTTTAACAGTTATATTTTTTATTATTATGTTTGGGACATAACTGTATATATCCGCTTCTAATTTAGCTGATATATCATCTAATGTTATGTCTTGTTCAAATACTAATGCTCGTATATCACCACCAAATGTAGGATCGAATACTCGTTCACCTTTATTGGTTAATATAAAATTAATCAAATTAGATTTAACCTGTTCTTTAGTAGTGGTTGTAGTGTTAAAAACGTTAGTTCCATTATTAAACAAAACATTAATTCCAATACCTCGAGCTTGGCCTAAATCTTGTGGATTTAATTTATATGTTGGTCTATTTAACATTATATTTGTCCTTTTTCTTTCATTGTTGACATTAGAGCACTAAAGTCAGGTACAGCGTCTATACGTACTTGTGAAACATCTCCTGCTGGTCTAGCAGATGATAACATTTGATCCACACTGTTTACAACAGCTGTTTCTGTCATCCCACCATAAGCTCCGTTCATAGGACCAAAATTAGGCGCCATTTGAGACGTTGCATCAACTACCGAACGCCATTCACCGCCGTTAGCTGTCTCATTTAAAATGTCATTTAAAACGTTGTTATTAGTAAATGCCATTGGTTTAGCTGGTTGTTGTGGTTTGGAAGGTTTGATTGATTCAATCATTGAATTTTTAACAGTAGATTTTTTAGTCTCTGTTATAGTTGGTTCAGATTTAGGTGTTTCTAATAATATTCCTAATTCTTCACGTACAACATTTTGTACTTCTTCACGTACAACTTTACGTAATAACTTTATGAATGTGTCTGCTTTCATGTTTATAAATATTTTATTATCCTAGTATTTGTTTAAGTTCATCAATAAGTTCATCAGCTTTGCGTGTTTTACTTGGAGCTGTTTGAGTTATTTTCATCATACTAAAAGTATCATAAGCGACTGCCTGTAATGCTCCTGTTGAAGTTGTGATTGTTTTTATTGTATATGTTTTACCCTTATCACTGATAAATTCTTCACTTAAATTTAATTGTGATGTTTGGTTATTAAGTGTATTAGATAAAGTTGATAAAGCATCTGATGGTTGTGGGGCATTTTGTATTATAGTAAAACTTAATTGATTTAACCTAACTTGAATTTTACTTAATATACCTCTACATATTTTTATTATGGCTTCAAGATATGTTATTAATGCTGTATATAATTGGATCTTATCTTCTTTTTCTTTTTTCTTTTGAACAAAGTTATTAAACTCAACTTGATATTTAGCTGTTAAGGGTTTGGTAGGTGATGGTGTTGCTAATTCAGCTGCTGATTGTATTGCTTGTATTTGTAATCTTTTTTCTTGTATAATTAACTGTATTTGTAAAGCGGCAACACCAGCCTTAGCCACTTTAAGTATGGTTGATAAAACACCAAGTAAGTTTTGCAATGTTGTAATTGTTTGTTTTAAACTACTTACTTTATTATCAAAGTTAACTTTGTACTTACTATAATCTCCTGGGTATTTAGGTGTGAAAACTATCTTACCATTATTAATATCAACACGACCTTGACTTTGTAAATTTTTTGTTGCTTGGTCAAATAATACATCTAATACTTTACTAACTACTTTTTCATTGTTAATAAATTTAGTTATAACAGGTAGTACAGCAGATAATATTAATGTCTTAAGACCAGTTGCTGATATATTTGATTGATCTTTTAAAAATGTTTTAGCGTCTGTGGCTGATTTTCTTAATTCTTCTTGTTTTTCTTTAGCTCGTTTCTTTGCTTTTTCTATATCACCTTTAATCTTTTTTGCTTTCTCAGCTGCTTCTTTAGCTTTTTTAGCCGCTGCTTCAGCTTGAGCTTTAGTCTCAAGAGCTTTAGCTCTAGCTTCTTGAGCTTGAGCTATGGTTGTTCCAGCTGTTTGTTGTATATCTGAGATAGCCATTATATTGTAAACGATTTAGTCGATTTAAAATTATCTAATTTAGCTTTAATAGATTTAAATTTACCTTTTAAAAATGAATTAGCGGGTCCTAACATAGCTGCCATAGCAGGAGGAGGTGTTAAAGCTGCTGCTTGAACCATATCATTGTATGTTGATATAGCTTCCATTAATTCAGTTATTATCTCATCTAATGCTTTACCTTTAACTATAGGTTCAGCTACACCATTTTTATCTAAACCAAATTGCATTCTAGGTGCATTGACTAAAAACATATTTTCTTCATTATCACTATCTACACTACCAACATCAATTGTTACTTTATCTCCAGCTGATAGATTGATATATTGTTTAGAATTAATAAAGACACTATCATCAACTGCAGTAAATAATAATCTACCTGATTGAAGGATAATTTGTTTTTTATTATATGTTTTTATAGACATTACTAAAATTGTTTAAATATCTGGTTAGCGTATTTTTGTATATTTTGATAATAACCAACACTAGCTACTCCTGGTTTTTCATATCCACTAACATATTTTAACGCTGCTTCAGCTGGAGTTGATGTATTTTGGATTGATCTTTTTACACCAGGATACTTATTTGCTAGTCTACTCTTTAAAAAATCTAATTGTTGTTGTAAATTTGGAAATTTTGAATCGTTTACTAATGCAGGATATAATGATTTTCTTTGTGATGGTTGTGTTGAATACCCTAAATCTAAATTAAATGTTTTTAAGAAATCATATAATTCAGATCCAGGTTTATTACCTAAAAATTGAGCTATACCTAAAGCACCAGATTTTTTACTAACTTCAGTTGGATCCAAACTAGATTCTCCTAATAAAACACCTACAATTCCAGCTGCTTGAGTTTTAGTATATCCCGCTGTTATAAAAGTATTTAAAGCTGTTCTTATACTATCTTGATCAAATTTAGCTACACTAGTTGTAGCATTTGTAGTTTGTAAATTATTATATATTTCTATCCTAACTGTTTCTCTAGGTATATTTGAGTCAGTTTTAGGATCATATTCATATATAGTTGCTGTATCATAAATGTTAAATGTTTGTTGATTTTCATCTTCAGGAAGAAAATTTAAATCTTCAAATGATTGAGTAGTAAGTGAAACAGGAATAGATGGTGGTACAGGAAATAGACTTGGTCCTTCTATTGCTGGTAGTTCTAATAATGTTGCTTGTTTTGATTCAAGTGGTTGTATTTCAATTGGTGTTCTATCAGGTAATACTACATTAGCGACATCTTTTTCTGGTGTGATATTTAATGAGTCTTGATTTTCATTTCCTAATCTAACAGCGGGGAGTGTTTCTTTAGGAAGTGGATCTGTAGGATAAAGTCTTTCATCTTGTGTTAATACAGATGTGTCTTCATTCTCATTTTTAATCATAAAAAAAGAGTCAACATCACAAATAATTTTTGTATTTTTACTTAATCGTAAACCACCTCCATCTTCACTATTAATAGAGAAGTCAGTTGGTAAGGTTGATAAACGTTGTTTACTCATTTGGTATTCCTATTTCAGATGTATTAATATTTTGTCTACCTACATTTATAACAGCTAATGGAGGTGAGAATGATTCTGCTCTAACTATTTTATTATTATCTACAGTTTGCCATATACCAATTGGGTCCATGTAGTATGTTGTTTTATTTTTAGCGTTACTTATAACACCAGCGTTATTAGTAGGTCCTATTATTAATGGTACTACATATCCAATATCAGGAATTTGTATTTGATTAGGATATAAAGGTTTTGCTTTACCTACTTTATAAGCACCAACATTATCTTCTATAGTATTATATGTTATTTCTTTAGTGACTAGATTAATATCTACCACAATACCAAATTTCATACCTTGAGATGACCTACTCAGTGTGTCATATAAATTTGAATCACCTCCTGGTTGTGATTGTGATGTGACGCCTGCTTTAAAAGTATTTTCTCTACCCATTGTTAGCTTCTATTTGTTTAGTACCGATAGCGTTAATTTCTTGAAATAATAACTCTTTATCACGATCACTTAACAAACCACCATCACCACCTTCAGTATTTGTTCCCATAGCGCGTTGAACAATACCAGCCATCTTAATTAAATGTTCGTCATTTTTAATCGATAACTCCATATATTCTTTCAACAAAGGAACAAGCATCATCGCGTCACCTGGTTCCTGTATCATAGGCTTCAGTTGATCGATTAATGCTTTAATTTCTTTTTCTTTCTTAGTTGAATTTTTATATATATCTTCTAGTAAGCTTGAAAAAGTTTTGTCCTTAAATAAAACTTGATTGAAATCCATATTTGTTTTGATATAAATATGGGAAATAAAAAGACTTAAAAACTACATACGAATATATCCATGTTCATAAAACTCGTTATATTTATCCCCATAAATTGTTTTTAATCGTTTAATAATTTTAGTTATTTGAGGTGTAGATGCGTCTGTTATTTCTTTGATATAAATGTATAAGGCTTTCTTATTAAATATATCTATGTTTTCATTTTTACGGAATAATTCTAATATAGCATCTGCTATACGAGCATCATTTGTTTTTGGAAATAACTTGAATAAATTCTTATCAACGTATTTAGTAAACTGTTTTAAAAATGAAGGCACATTGTCTGTATATAATTCTTCTCCATTATTAACAATGTCAATCAAGATTGTTTTATCTTCATCTACTGCCTCAACAGATGCTTTATCCTTTAATTTCTTGTAATTAGCATTATTGTATAAAATAAGATAACGTTTAGCAATTGTTCCAAAATAACTAAATGCTTTACCTTTACTTTGATTATATAAATGCAATTTCTCTAATAGAAACGCTACTACTTCATGTTGTAACTCTGGTATTGTATCTACTTCTGTATAATAGAACTTAAATGTATGAATTATATTTTCTGCTAATTTATGAAATGAATAATTAATTCTTTCATTAAATATTTGATTACGTTTATCTTGACTCGCTTCAGATAAGTACTCTATAATAGCATCCTCAGTTTCCTGAGTGAAATAGATATTTGCTTTCTTTGGTTTACGTTTACGGACAGTTCCTTTCTTAGTGAGTAATACTTCTTCAGACATATTAGTTCTTAATATAGTGGTTTAATGAATCTTGTATATTCTGTAAGTTACGGAAGAAGAAACCAATTTGATCATCTGATTTAAATGCTTCTGTTAATTCAACTTGGTCCAGCATCTTTTGTGATTCAGAAACAATAGCAGATATACTTTCAATAATAATGGCTTGTTTATTAGCAATTTCTTCTAATTTAGCTACTTTACTATTTAAATTCCAAATAATATATCCTACAACTGTTATAATCCATAATACGATTGAGATAATTCCTAATATCATATATTTTTCATTAAATCCGCTAAAGCGGGGTTAGATAATTGTTTTAACGCTTTTTGTTTAACACCACTGTTAGCGTTTTTATTTAGTTTAAAATTGTTTTCTTTGGCTGGTTTATCAACACGTGGGCCTAATAATTTAGGTAGCCATTCTTTTTCAAACTCAATACGAGCGGCTAATAAGTCAGCCTGATGAAGAACATACATGATTGAGGTGCGTGGTTTAGTTTCTGGTGTGAAACCTATAAGATAAGCTTTGTTAGCGTCATCATATAAACCATCATGAGTCCTGATTGCTAAGAATTCATTTTTAGTATAAGTAATACCATTACTCATTAATAAGAATAAACCACGATCAGGTACAGACATAAATTCTAAACGATCGTTAAACATATAAGTTTCATTTAGTTTATCTCGTCTCCATTGATCTGTTTGTTCAATGTATGCTTCGTTTTGTTCATCTCCAAACTTACCTAAGTCATGATTGATAGCTGAGAATACAAGTTCCTCGGTTGTATAAGTATCTACCATACCCATTTCTCTCCATACTGCATCTATTTTAAGAGCGGCTTCAACAACACGATTGACATGATCAATATATCCACCTGGAAAACAGTTATGGTATTGAGCTTTATGAGCGGCTGGCATCATAACAAAACGTTCTTCATGTTTCTTATAAAACGCCCATAATTTATCAGCTCGTTCTTGACTGATATAGTGTTTAATGTAAAACTCGAATTGTTGCCAATTCTTTTGAATTTGTTCTGGTGTAAGCATATTAATCGTTTTCAGCGTTAACTAATGTTCTAATTTCTTCTACTTTTTCCTTCATTGTAGCGAGCATATCTTTAGCTGTTACAATATTAAAAGCTGGGTCTGTAAATCTAGAACCAAATCCAGTTAACATATTTTCTAATTGGTCCAGTTTATTCTGGATAGGTTGTTTGTATCTCATTTTATATATGATTTTATGATACCTACTAAATGTGGTATCGTGTCAAATGTACGTAATGTTTCACTCGTTTCCAAGTCAGTCTCGCTAACTATGACTATAAGTTTATCTTGTTTCTCTATTAACACAATAGGATAAGATGACGTCTTATATTCTTCTTCAATCTTGTCCGAAATGTTAGACCATTCTTCCGCATCAATGTTTACATACGGTATATTATTATTATTTAAATCATTCATTAACCACTCACAATACCTACATCCACTTAATGTTAATAACCTAATCCCTACTTCCTCACTCTTTCTCTTCCTACTCATCTCATTCATCATACTAACTTATTATTTATTAATGTGGGTAAAATATACGGTCTTTTTCCTGGGTTTCCAAGCTTTTCGACGTATTTTTAAATAAAGATTTTTTGGTGTTTTAAACATATAATTTTTAAGTTTTAATACCTTATATAAATATATACGAAGAATAGGTTTTAATTAGTTAAAGTGGTGCTATAGTATATTTATAGCCTAATTCATTTATGACTTTAATAGCGTCTCTTGAGTGCATATAAAACATTTCACGGTTACCTGATACTCGAACGGCATCTAAATGTTCATGAATTTCTTGCTCGAGTTGATAAGAATTAAAACATTTAAATTCAAAAACAGGAATCCATGGTGTAGGAACACCAGTTGCAGTTGATATTTTTTTAGCTCTTGTTTCAACATCTCTGATTGTCATTCCTATTTTAACCATATCAGGCATTGATTTATTAACTAGAACATAAACATATTCGTTAGGAACAGCATTACCATTTTTATCAATTGGACTATCTTGGTAATAGTGAACTAAATCCCAACCCGGATTTTCCGGGTCGGGTGTTAGTGTATAGGCTGTGGCTTTATCGCATATTTGTTCTGATGTTAATTTTTCTCTATCTAACAGTTTATAGAAATGAGCTTGTTCTTCTGTTATATGTTTGATACGGTGCATACTATTTAGTTATATATTTAACTAATTCTTTGTTTAACATCATTAATTTAAATTTGCCTGGATTACTATTATAAATTGATTTAACCATATTATAACAAACATCAGTTGCAAATATACCTTCAGTAACAATTTTACTTATACGTTCTATAAGTGGTTTTTCTACTGTATTTTCTTTAGCGTGGAACTCTAAATAGTTAGCAACCCTAGTACCTAATGTTGACGCGATATCTGCTCTATAAGCTTTATCTTTACCAACTAATCCTTTAAGTGTGTTCATAACATATTGTTCATCTTGTGTCATGATATTTTCTGGTGAAATCATTTTATCTAACTTGTTATTGATAAACATAGTAAATAAAGTACTAAACTCAGAACCAACTGAACCTTCACCAATCATTTGAATTAACGGTAACGACTCTTCAAACGATTTTAATGAACTAATACTATTAAAGAACATACTAACACTTCTACTATTAACTTCTTTAGTAACTAATTCTGGATGCATTAACATAAAGTTGATACAACGACCATCTAGTTTAGACTGTTCAGCCCATTTACCCCAACATTTAAGATCAAATTTTAAATTAACACTAATAAATCTTGTTTTTTGAGCATTATCAATACTATTAACTAAATAATCTCCATTATCAGGATTAGCAGTTAAAATAATATGCCAATCTTTAGGTAATTTCCAGCTAATATATTGTTGTCTATCAATTAACTCCATTACAGCTTGAATGAATCTCATATCAGCTCTATTCCAGTCATCTAATAATAAAATACCACCATTTGTTTTACCACTAATCCATTCTGGTGGACAATAACTCATACGATTCAAACCAGTTGATTCAAAACCTTTCTTTCTATAATCTTCAACTGAATTCTCATCTACCCACTCTGTTGTTTTACCTTCTTTCATTTCAAATTGACGGATTGGAAAACCTACTAAGTCACCAATTTCTTCAATTTGTGCTAAATTTAATTTAACGAAATTTAAACCTAACTCATCCGCTAACTGAACAATAGAAGATGTTTTACCAATACCTGAATCACCTATTACTTCAGTACTAACCATTGGTTTGTTGTTTTCTTGTAGATAACGATTGTTATCAATAATGTGTTTTAAGAAATCTTTTAGTTCATTAACATTTAATGAAACACTTGCGTTTTGTTTTTTTGTCGATTTTGCCATAGCCTTTATTTTTTGTGTTATTAATTTATAATTAAATATAAGTTAAGAATTGAGGTCATATTAGTTTTTAACCACCCAATCCTTATAAGCTTCAGATGGTTCCCATTCATCTTCATCTAATATTGATTCATCTACCTTATTAATTTTTTTATCATATGTAATATAACAAAATCGAGCACAACTATCTCCTTTCTTATTTTGAAATAGTGAGAAAAATAATCCTGAACATTTATGGTAAAGTTCATTAACATATTTCATTATTTTATCATCATTAAAATCAGCATTATTAAGAATTGTTAATCCTAATCTAATATTATCTTCATCATCACTATTAAACATATTAACTAATGTCTCAATAATATCTGAATCTATTGTATGTATATTCTCCATTATGAATTAATTTGTACTTTAGCACCAGGTAAATTATTATTTACACGTCTTCCTGAACAATGAACCCATAAAGTTGGTTTACATGGTTGTGTTTCAACTTCACATTCACCATCAGTTAAATAAATTAGATTTTGATATTGATCTCTATGTTCAAGTAAATATTTCATTACTGGTTCATAACTTGTTCCACCCCTACCTGATACTTTTTCAGCTTCTTTTACTTTACCAGTGTATTCATAAATTCTACCAATTGCAGCATCACATTCAATTACAGTTACTTGAGTTCCTGTTTTCCAAATATGGTGAATTTCACTTATAAATTCTCTTAAATCTTCTGATCTAACTGAACCTGATGTATCAATAGCGACTAATGTATTTTTCTTTTGTTTAATTTTAAGAGCTGGATTACCATAAAAACGTTTATTTGGTTTACGTCTTGTTTTCTTAGTAAATACTTTTGAAGCCATTCCATTAAAACGTCTTAAATAAGCTCTCCAATCAAGTACTGGTTCTTCAGAAACATAAAGTGAATCAATCAATTCTTTTAATTCACCTGGTATATGACCTCTTTGTTTTTGTACTTGATCAGCTGTAT
>Ga0222712_10007823_pt1 | contig 10238 bp, 5 predicted proteins | sample C33_657DmetaG_FD_165043 | JGI IMG/M metagenome (GOLD analysis project Ga0222712, IMG submission 165043) | Estuarine water microbial communities from San Francisco Bay, California, United States - C33_657D | ecosystem: Environmental > Aquatic > Marine > Unclassified | place: USA: California...
TCCATCAACGATTCGATCCTTGCCCTGCAATGGGTGAGGTCTACGTGTTGATTCAAAACGCTGCACTAAAGCCTGATCAGTTGCATCAAGAAACACTAAACGGTGATCAGAGTTACTTTTCTTTAGTTCATCCATCGCCTGAGTTAATTCATCAAAGAACTCTCCCCCGCGCACATCGACAACTACTGCCAATTCTTTGCCCTGAGGCCCAGTCCCCTTACTTACTAACGCAGGAAGAAGTGCTGGAGGCAAGTTATCAACGACATACCAACCCAAATCTTCGAGGGCGTGTGCAACTGTTGAACGCCCAGCACCTGACATGCCGGTGAGAATCAAGGTCTCTTGTTTAGTCATGCTCTTATCCTCTTACATCTGTCAAGAAGGTCGAAACACGCTCAAGACTCTTTCCAAGGTAGGCCGGCAGCATCTCCTTGTGCTCTTGGTTCTTGGTTTCAAACAAGTAATTGAGCAACAACAAGCGTCGCTGTAGGAGCAAGGCTTTCATCGCATTCTCGGAGTACGTGGGTAACGGCCTTACGCTTTTGTAACCATTCAATAGGGCTTCATCTTGCTCTGGCGTATCCAAATAGTACAAAGTCACAGCCAGATCCTGGGCTTCAACACCGAATCCGCAATCATCGAAATCAAAAATTGATAATCGGTCTTCATTCCACATCAAGTTCCAACCATGCATGTCCGCATGGATGATGTGAACCTTTGAATTTAGGTATAACTCATTTGTGAATTTCATGATCAGATCATGAGCTTGCTGAAGCAACGCTCGATCTGCATCCGATAGGACAGACTTGTCAGAGAAAAGTAAATCCTCTGTGCCCCAGAAAAAATCATTAAATGTGGGCAAAGCATTGTTACCCGATAAGGTGAAATCTGTGGATTCTTGATGCAGAGTAGCGATTGCTTTTCCGACTTCATGTAGCTGCCCTGAAGTTGGCTCGTCACCAATTTCTTCTCCATCAAGCCATGAATACATCACCGCATAAAGTGTTTGATCTGAGTCCGCATGCAGACCTGAAACAATGTAATCATCTTTCACAGTCGCAATAGGCGTTGGTACGTGAACACCGGATGTGCGGTTCAGATGGCGAACCCATTCGACCTCCGCTTTCATGTTATCGACGGTACGAGTTGAGTTGATGTTGATGCGCAAGGCGTACTTGACACCTGATTCACTTTCAACGGCAAAGGTTGCATTGAATTCAAAGTTGATACAAGAAACTTTCGCATCCCGAATGCCGTAATCCTTTAGTAGTTCGTTTGCAAAATTTGTCAAAGACTTTTGCTGATCCTCTACTGGTAAATCAAAGAACTCCCTACCCATTACTTGTTCTCCAAAATCTCACCAGTTTCGGTGTTTACTGATTGAGTCACAACTGTAGACAAATGCGTTTCTATGATCGAAGCTATCTTCGACCCGATGCCCGGGGTGGCTGCGATGTCTTCTACCGATGCTTTTTTTATGGCAGCAACTGAACCAAATCTTTCAAGCAAAGATGCTCTGCGGGCCGAACCTAGTTGTGGAATCTGATCCAAAACTGACTCCAACATAACCTTTGAACGGCGAGATCGATGGAAGGTAATTGCAAAGCGATGCGCCTCATCTCTGATGCGCTGCAAGAGATACAAACCTTCGCTACTGCGCGGCAAAATCAGTGGATCCTTGGAACCTGGAATCCACACTTCCTCTAAACGTTTGGCTAAACCACATAAAGCGATATCGGTAATTCCTAACTCATCCAATGCACGTTGAGCGGCGTTAACTTGAGGCTGACCGCCATCGACCACAATCAGCTGTGGCGGATAAGCAAATTTGCTTGGCTTTCCCCCAAGTTCTGCCACCTCGGCTTCATTTTCATTGCGATCATCTAGCAAGCGCTTTAAGCGACGAGTTATGACCTGGTGCATCGCACGGGTGTCATCAAAACCTTCGCTGGTATCAATGATGAAACGTCGGTACTCGCTCTTCTTAATCATTCCATCTTCAAAAACCACCATTGAAGCCACAACTGAGGTGCCTGAAATATTCGAAATATCAAAACACTCGATCCGCAATGGCGTGCGACCTAAGTTGAGATGCTCTTCTATTTCAGTTAACGCCTTGCCACTTACAGCTGCGTCCGTGGCTCGCTTACTAAGGTATTGAATAAGTGAATACTGAGCGTTTCTCTTAACGGTATCTAGTAGTTCAACCTTTTCGCCGCGCTGTGGAACCTTAATCTCGACTTTAGTTGTTCCTATCGAGCCAAGCCATTGTTCGAGCTGTTCTTTGTCTGAGGGTTCTGCGTTGATGTAAATGTTACGCGGAACTGCAATAGCACCTGATCCGTAAATTGAGTAAAGCAGTGCGGTTAACTCATCCTGGCCTTCGAGCACCATTTCCTGATCAACAATCCAAGATCGGGAACCTTTCACCGATCCCCGCTGCATTGAAAAGATCGAGCCAGCGGCATGGAAACCATCATGATAAACAGAAATGAAATCTCCATCTAAATCATCGGAGAAATTGCCTTCAGTCGATTTCTGGGCCTTTTCAAAGGATTCGATTTGATCGCGTAAGCGAGCAGCTCTCTCGAACTCTTCATTTGCAGCAGCGGTATTCATCTCTTCATGTAGTTTGGGAAGAATGTTTTCCATCCCAGATTCCATAAACTGATTAAGTTGTTCAGCTAATTTTTTATGATCTTCTTTTGAGATCCAATCAACGCAAGGCGCAGCACACTTGCCGATATCTCCCAATAAGCACTGCCTTTTGCTGCGTTGAGCACGAGTGAAATTTGAGGACGAACAGGATCTGACGGGAAAAACCTTGAGAAGTACCTCAAAAGTGTTTCGTAGTGCCCAGGCGTTTGTGTATGGCCCAAAATACTTAAGTCCTGGACGCTTGTCTTTTCGGGTTATGAAGATCATTGGGTACTCATCATTTAGTGATAAAGCTAAGTAAGGATAAGACTTGTCATCTTTGAACTGCACGTTGTACTTGGGTTGGTACTGCTTGATCCAACTAAACTCCAGCGCTAGGGCTTCAAGTTCAGTACTAACGATTGTCCAATCAACTCGGACTGCTTCATGAACCATGCGATGGGTCTTGGTCGCAAGATTTGCTTGAAAGTAATTGCTGAGTCGATTCTTGAGGTTCTTCGCCTTACCAACATAAATGACCTTGTCCTGTTTATTGTAAAAACGATAAACCCCAGGATGTTCCGGAATATTGGTCGGCCGATAACTTTGAGGATCTGCCATGAGACTACTTTTTCGCTGGGGCTTTTCTATTTGATTTTAAGATTTCACCCAAGAACTGTCCCGTGTAACTCTCTTTAACTGCAGCAACAGTTTCAGGAGTACCTTCGGCGACCACCAATCCCCCACGGAAACCACCTTCAGGCCCCATGTCGATAACCCAGTCCGAGCACTTAATGACATCTAGGTTGTGCTCGATAACAACAACTGTGTTGCCGGTATCTACTAAGCGATTGAGCACAGTTAATAACTTGTTGACATCTTCAAAGTGCAAACCTGTTGTTGGTTCATCCAAAACATAAATGGTGCGGCCCGTTGAACGACGTTGTAGTTCAGTCGCGAGCTTTACACGCTGGGCTTCACCGCCAGAAAGCGTCGGTGCAGATTGACCCAGGCGTACATAGCCCAGACCAACATCATTCAGTGTCTTTAGGTAGCGGGCAATTGCTGGTACAGATTCGAAGAAGCCATGCGCCTCTTCAATCGGCATGTTAAGCACTTCTGCAATAGTTTTATTCTTGTAATGAACTTCGAGAGTTTCTCGGTTATAGCGAGCTCCATGACAAACCTCGCACGGAACATAGACATCAGGTAAGAAGTTCATTTCGATGGTGATGGTGCCGTCTCCAGAACAGTTCTCGCATCGACCGCCCTTGACATTAAAAGAGAATCGACCTTGTTGGTAACCGCGAATCTTTGCTTCACTCGTTTCGGCAAAGAGCGCCCGAATCTTGTCAAAGACACCTGTGTAGGTTGCAGGATTTGAACGCGGAGTTCTTCCGATTGGAGATTGATCAACATGAACAACCTTGTCCAACAGTTCGATACCAGTAACAGTTCTATGTCGACCTGGAACAAGCCGCGCTCCATTTAACTTATTTGCCAAAGTTGTATAGAGAATGTCATTTACTAGTGTTGACTTTCCAGAACCCGAAACTCCTGTAACGGAGACAAAAACACCTAGTGGTACTTCGACCTCAATATCTTTGAGGTTGTTTTCCTTGGCACCCTTTACAACAAGCTTTCGTTTTGGATCTATTGGGCGGCGCTTCTTCGGGATCTCAATAGATTTACGGCCTGAAAGGTATGCACCAGTTATGGATTCCTTCGAAGCAATGAGTTCTTCATAACTTCCAGAAACAACAACTTTTCCACCATGTTCACCGGCGCCTGGTCCAATATCTACGATCCAGTCGGCGGTGCGTATAGTCTCTTCATCGTGTTCTACAACAATCAGAGTGTTTCCTAAATCGCGCAAACGAGTCAGAGTTTCGATCAAACGCTTGTTATCCCGTTGATGTAATCCGATTGAAGGCTCATCTAGGACATAGAGAACTCCGACAAGACCGCTACCGATCTGTGTTGCTAAACGAATGCGCTGTGCTTCTCCGCCAGATAAAGAGCCGGCTGGGCGCGCCAGTGAAAGGTAATCAAGACCGACATCTAGTAGGAAACCAAGACGAGCGTTGACCTCTTTCATAACTCTTTCTGCGATCTGTGCCTCACGCTTATTGAGCTTGATCTGCTTCAAAAAAACCGCGCAATCTGCAATAGAAAGTTCGCAAATTTCAGAAATGTTTTTGTTGCCAATGGTCACCGCTAGTACTTCTGGCTTTAATCGTGCGCCATTACAGGTTTCACAGGCGATTTCGCGCATATATGCCTCGTACTTATCACGGCTGTAATCGCTATCTGTTTCTTCATGTCTGCGATGAATGAAGGGAATAACACCTTCAAAACCCGTGGTGTAGTTTCGCGCTCCGTAACGCCCCTTGTACTTCATCTTTATTTCGTACTCATAACCATTCAAAATCGCTTCACGAGCTTTGACAGAAATCTTTTTCCAAGGAGTATCTAAAGAAAATGGAAGATCTTTGGCTAAGGCTTCAAGCAAGCGCAGGAAGTAATCAGAAGATTGACCACCTGACCAAGGCGCAATCGCACCATCATTAATCGAGATTGAATCATCCGGAATGATCAGATCCTCATCAACCTCTTTCTTTGTTCCAATTCCAGAACATTCTGCGCAGGCTCCAAATGGAGAGTTGAAAGAGAATGAGCGGGGCTCTAACTCTTCAAATGAAAGCTCGCAATCATGACATGCCAAGTGCTCGCTATAGGTGCGCTCCTTATCTTCACCTTTCGCGTCAACAAAATCAAGGATGACAATTCCTGAAGCCAAACGCAAGGCATTTTCGATCGAATCTGTTAAACGAGTCTTACTTTCAGCTTTAGCAGTCAAACGATCAATGACAACTTCGATGGTGTGCTTTTCCTGCTTCTTCAGCTTAGGCGCATCAGAGAGCTGGACTACTTCCCCATCGATTCGGGCACGCGAATAGCCTTGAGTGATCAGATCATTAAAGAGTTCAACAAACTCGCCCTTGCGTGCTCTTACAACCGGTGCAAGAACTTGGAACTTTGTTGTAGCTGGAAGTTCCAGAATTTGATCGACAATTTGTTGTGGAGATTGACGAGTTACTACTTTGCCGCACTTGGGGCAATGCGGTGTACCCGCGCGAGCAAACAAAAGACGCAAATAATCGTAAACTTCGGTGATGGTTCCAACGGTAGAGCGTGGATTTCTATTTGTTGATTTCTGATCGATTGAAACAGCAGGCGATAGACCTTCGATGAAATCCACATCTGGCTTGTCCATTTGTCCCAGAAATTGACGAGCGTAGGCTGACAAAGATTCGACATAACGACGCTGACCTTCGGCAAAGATGGTGTCGAAAGCTAGTGATGATTTTCCAGAGCCAGAAAGGCCCGTAAAGACGACTAGCGAATCTCGAGGTAGTTCGATCGAGACATTTTTGAGGTTGTGTTCGCGTGCACCACGCACAACCAACTTATCGATGCTCAAACCCCGGCCTCTTCCATCATTCGCAGTTCTTTCTTCAATATTTTGATTTCATCACGCAATCTGGCGGCGACCTCAAATTGAAGTTCAGATGCGGCGTTGCGCATCTGGTCGGTGAGCGAGCCTATCAATGCGATGAGATCCTTGCGCGGTAAGGAAGCAGAGGATTTATCATAAATTCCAGCCGATGAAGCGATCTTCTTGGCTCCGCCCTTTTCATGGGACAGAAGCTCTTCGGTATCTTCGCTTTCACGATTGATCAGGTCAGTGATATCAGCAATCTTTTTGCGCAGCGGTTGGGGGTCGACTCCTCGTTCTAGGTTGTACGCCACCTGCTTTGCGCGGCGACGATTGGTCTCATCGATTGCTTTCGCCATCGAATCTGTAATTCGGTCGGCGTACATATGAACTTCGCCCGATACATTTCGAGCTGCTCGACCGATTGTTTGGATCAATGAGGTTGATGAACGAAGGAAGCCTTCTTTATCGGCATCCAAGATGGCAACTAAAGATACTTCGGGCAAATCCAAACCTTCGCGCAGCAAGTTGATACCGATCAGAACATCGTAATCACCGGTGCGAAGTTCACGTAGTAATTCGACTCGACGCAAAGTATCTACTTCTGAATGCAGATAACGAACATTGACTCCGCGCTCTTGCAGATAGTCGGTTAAGTCTTCCGACATTTTCTTGGTCAAAGTTGTCACCAGAACGCGCTCATTTTTAGCGGCGCGAATGTTGATCTCATTAAGCAGATCATCGATCTGTCCCCTAATTGGCTTAATTACAATTTGTGGATCTACCAAACCAGTTGGCCGAATCACTTGCTCGACCACATCACCATTGACCTTGGCCATTTCATATTTTCCGGGAGTAGCAGACAAGTAGATCGTCTGGCCTGTCCTTTCAACAAATTCTGGAAACTTCAGTGGACGATTATCCAAAGCGCTAGGTAGGCGGAAACCATGTTCCACCAATGTGCGTTTACGAGAGGCGTCGCCTTCAAACATTGCGCCTAATTGCGGGACAGTTACATGGCTTTCATCTATAACAACTAGGAAATCCTCAGGGAAGTAATCAAGTAAACAATGCGGAGCGGATCCGGCTGCACGGTCATCCAGGTGTCTTGAGTAGTTCTCAATTCCACTGCAGAAACCGATTTGCTCCATCATTTCGATATCAAAAGTGGTTCTCATTCGAAGTCGTTGGGCTTCTAGTAACTTTCCCTGCTTCTCGAAGAGATTGAGCTGAACCTGTAGTTCGTCTTGGATATCTCCTATAGCCCGCTTCATCGTCTCTGGTCCAGCTGCATAATGTGTTGCAGGAAAGACAAAGATCTCTTCTTCATCTCTGATGATTTCGCCAGTTAATGGGTGCAAGGTTGAGAGTTTTTCAATCTCATCGCCAAACATCTCGATGCGAATGGCTAATTCTTCATACATAGGAATGATTTCAATGGTGTCTCCTCGAACGCGGAAGGTACCGCGCTCGAAAGCCATGTCATTGCGCTTATATTGAACGTCAACAAATTTGCGAAGCAGGGCATTTCTTTCGATTTCCTCACCCACGCGAAGACGCACCATTCGATCCACATATTCCTGCGGAGTACCTAAACCATAAATACAAGAAACTGTCGCAACAACAATGACATCGCGGCGAGTTAGTAATGAATTAGTGGCAGAGTGGCGTAAGCGCTCTACCTCTTCATTGACGCTTGAATCCTTCTCAATAAAGGTATCGGTCTGGGGAACATAGGCTTCAGGTTGGTAGTAGTCGTAATACGAGACAAAGTATTCAACGGCGTTGTTGGGCAAGAGTTCGCGAAACTCGTTTGCCAACTGAGCAGCTAGCGTTTTATTGGGTGCAAGAACCAAGGTGGGGCGCTGTAGCTGTTCGATGAGCCAAGCTGTTGTCGCTGACTTTCCGGTACCTGTGGCACCCAGCAGAACGACATCTCGCTCCCCCGCATTGATCCGTTTAGCTATTTCAGCAATAGCTGCGGGTTGATCCCCCGCAGGAACATAATCACTAATGACTTGAAAAGGCTCGACCCTGCGTTGAAGATCAGATATCGGGCGCATTTGGTAAGCCTACTTACTAATTATCGTGGAGGCTATCCCAGATGTTTTCCACCTGGCGCAGCAGCTCATCTTCGCTTCCATCATTTTCTATGAGAAAGTCGGCAATCTCGATGCGTTGTTCTCGTGTGGCCTGCGCTGCGATTCGACCCTCTATCTCGGAGATATGCATTCCTCTATCTCGCAAACGCGCGACTCTATTTCCTAATTCAGCTTCGACAGTAATAACAAGATCAAATCTCTCATGTGACTTTGATTCAAAGAGCAATGGAATTTCATAAACAAGAACATCGTCACCTTTAAGTGAAGCAACCGCTTCTTCAAATTCACGACGCACAAATGGATGAATGATATTTTCTAGGGCTGCTTTAGCTTTTGAATCTTTGAATACAATTTCACCCAAAGCACGGCGATCAATGTTGCCGTCTTTCAAAATTGAATCACCAAAAAGTGTTATAACTTCATCGAATCCAGCTGAACCGCGTTCAATTGCAGCACGGGCTAATTGATCTGCATCAATCACCAACGCACCCAGTTCGGCGAAGTATTGGGCAGCTAATGACTTACCGCAGCCAATTCCTCCGGTTAAAGCGATAACGCGCATGGGTTAAGGGTACCTCTGGTCATTCAAATGGGAATCAAAGAAGGCCCCGCAACAATGCGAGGCCTTCTTTGCACTTCTTTGTTTACTCGGCAGCAGCTACTTCTTCTACTGGAGTTGCAGCAGCATCAGCCACCTTTGCTTCAGCCTTCTGCTTCTTGTGGGCCATGAAACGCTCTTGAGCTTGGGCGTACTGCTTTTCCCACTCTTCGCGTTGTGTTTCATATCCTGGCTTCCACTCTTGTGAATCAGCATCGAAACCTTCAGGGTAAATGAAGTTTCCTTCCGCATCGTAGCGAGCAGCCATTCCATACTGAGTTGGATCAAATGCTTCGATCTCAATCTCGGTACCTTCATTAGCTTGCTTTAGTGAAAGTGAGATACGACGGCGCTCTAGATCGATATCGATGATCTTTACGAATAGCTCATCATCAACCTGAACAACCTGCTCTGGAATCTCGACGTGGCGTTCTGCCAACTCTGAAATGTGAACAAGTCCTTCAATTCCTTCGTGAACACGGATGAAAGCTCCGAATGGAACTAGCTTTGTCACTACACCTGGAACAACCTGATTGATTGTGTGTGTGCGAGCAAATGCCTGCCATGGATCTTCTTGTGTTGCCTTAAGTGAAAGCGATACACGCTCGCGCTCGAAATCAACTTCTAGAACTTCAACAGTTACTTCGTCGCCAACTTCAACAACTTCACCTGGGTGATCGATGTGCTTCCATGAAAGCTCTGAAACGTGAACCAAACCATCTACGCCACCAAGGTCAACGAAAGCACCGAAGTTAACGATAGATGAAACAACACCTGTACGAACCTGGCCCTTTTGAAGCTGGTTGAGGAATGTTGTACGTGATTCTGATTGTGTCTGCTCAAGGAATGCACGACGTGAAAGAACAACATTGTTGCGATTCTTATCAAGTTCGATGATGCGTGCCTCAACCTGCTTGCCAATGTATGGAGTCAGATCGCGTACGCGGCGCATCTCGACCAGAGATGCTGGAAGGAATCCACGTAGACCGATGTCAACAATGAGTCCGCCCTTAACAACTTCAATAACAGTTCCAACGACAACTTCGTCGCGCTCTTTCTTGCCTTCAATGTCTCCCCAGGCACGCTCGTATTGTGCGCGCTTCTTGGAAAGGATTAGGCGACCCTCTTTGTCTTCTTTCTGAAGAACGAGAGCTTCAATAATCTCACCGACTTTAACGATTGAGTTTGGATCTGCATCGTGGCGAATTGAAAGCTCACGAGCTGGAATAACTCCTTCAGTTTTGTATCCAATATCAACAAGCACTTCTTCGCGTCCAACTTGAACAACTGTTCCTGATACTAAGTCGCCGTCATTAAAGTTTCTGATTGTGCCTTCGATCGCTGCTAGAAAATCTTCAGCTGATCCGATGTCATTTACTGCAATTTGTGGTGTAGACAATTG
>Ga0222712_10007824_pt1 | contig 10238 bp, 13 predicted proteins | sample C33_657DmetaG_FD_165043 | JGI IMG/M metagenome (GOLD analysis project Ga0222712, IMG submission 165043) | Estuarine water microbial communities from San Francisco Bay, California, United States - C33_657D | ecosystem: Environmental > Aquatic > Marine > Unclassified | place: USA: California...
CCAAATTTTTCAACATCATCTTTTAGTTCTGGACATGATCCATAATATTTTTTCCAATCAGACTCTGATTTAACTTTTCTAGATTTTCCCTTCGGCGTGCGGAAACTCCAGAAATATTTTCTACCAAGATAGCTCCTCCCAGTTGTATCGCAATCAATACGATAAACAAAACCAAAATGATCTTGAATATCAACTGATAGAAACATCTTTCCATTGTAAGTCCAAGGATTTTCATAGTCAATGTCTATACTCATCAATTATATCAAGAACTTCGTTCAGATATTTATGAGCAAGTCCTTTCATGTCCATATCATGGCGAATATGATCTGTATGAAGTTGATTCTTGAGTTTTAAAACTCTAACTTTCAATTCATCTTTATCCAGTTGATTTTTAGGCATAAAAAAAGAGGAGGTTAAACTCCTCTATGTATCATTATCAGTCACCCATTCTTTACAATAGTCATAATCTCCAAACAAATGTTCATCACATTCTGCTGCTTGTTTATATGCGTTTAGGATTGCCTGCTCACACCATTCATCATAGTTTGAATCCTGAAAAAGTATTTTTGGTAACATCTTGTTTGATTCCACCAACTACGTATGATTCTACCTCCGTTTCCTGGGGAGCCACCTGGAGTCCTTTAGATGAAATCCAGTGCTGAGTCCAAGGTAGGGGGTTATTGTTTGCTGAAATATCATATTGTGGTTTAAGTCCTATTGCCTTAAGTCTTCGGTTTGCAATCCATTCAACATATTGCTGAAGAAGTTTATCGTTCAGTCCAATCATGCTGCCATCTTTGAACAGATAATCTGCCCATTTCTTTTCTTCGTTTACAGCACGATCAAACATCTTGTAAGTCCATTCTTCTTCCTCTTTCATAATCTTTTGCATTTCGGGATCATCACCTTCCCTCCACTTATTCAGAATATTCTGAGTAAGTGCTAGGTGCTGGTTTTCGTCTCTTGCGATGAGACTAATGATTTTAGCGGATCCTTCCATAAGCTTAAGTTCACCAAAGGCGAAACTACAAGCAAAACTAACGTAGAACCGAATACCTTCAAGAATGTTAACGTTTGCGACTGCTCTGTACAGTTTTCGTTTGACATCATTGAGTGTTTCTTTTGCGTTATGTGTTCCTTCAAGTCTGAACATCCAATCATTAGATGTTCCATAATTTTGTGCCGATCTGATAAAGTCATCATATGACTCTGTAACGCTCTTAGAACGCTCCAGAATACGCTCATCTTTGATGATAGTATCAAACACTTCGCTGGGATCAGAATAAATGTTTTTGATGATATAAGTGTATGAGCGACTATGAATCATTTCCATAAATCCCCACACTTCCATACATGCTTCCAATTCAGGAAGTGAGCAGTATGGAATAAAAGCCATACCAGGTCCACGTCCCTGAACAGAATCAAGCATGATCTGGTACTTCAAATTGGAAGTATAGATATGTTTTTGCTCAGGACGAAGTGTTTGATAATCTCCACGATCCTTCTGTAAGGATACTTCTTCAGGTCTCCAGAAATATCCTAATTGCTGAGTAGTGAGTTTTTCAAAGATAGGATACTTATATGAATCATATCGTTGAACCCCAAGGGGCTTACCAAAAAACATTGGTTGTTTTTTGGTATCAACTTTTTCAGTATTAAAAACTGTCATACCTTTAATTGATGTAGGTTCTTCCGTAGAAGAAATTTTAAACTGCACAGGATTCACACTCGCCCTCCTCGACTGAACTTAACTCACTTAGCAAATCCTGAAGATTGGGTTTTTCTTCTACTACCTCATCAGTCTTAATATCGTAAGTGTTTTGGTAGTAAGAAGTTTTCCATCCCATCTTGTATGTAGTCAGAAAGTCATTTGCCATTACTGACACAGGAACTTCATTATTTTCATAATTCTCTGGATTATAGGACCAGTTTCCAGAAATTGCTTGATCAAAGAACTTTTGCATAACTGCAACAACATTAATATACCCAGTATTGCTAGGCATATCCCAAAGAAGCGTATAATTGTTTTTAAGTGTATGATACTGGGGGACAATTTGCTTAAGAGGTCCCTTCTTTGACTTCTTAACGGACAGGTAATCCCTAGGTGGTTCGATACCGTTGGTTGCGTTTGACACAACGGAACTGCTCTCCGATGGCATCTGTGCGGACAGTGTTGAGTGCCTAAGACCGTGCTCCAAGATGGATGCTCTAAGATTTTCCCAATCATGTTCTAAGGCAATTGCAGTAATTTCGTCCACATCTGTTTTATATGTATCAATAGGAAGAATGCCATCAGCATACTTAGTACGTCCAAAGTATTCACAATATCCCTTCTCTTTGGCAAGTTGATTAGAAGCCTTGAGTAGATAATACTGGAATGATTCCGAAAGTCCATGAACTGCGTCCCATGCTTCTTGAGAGGCATAATTAAATCCAAGCTTTGCCAAATAGTGAGCTAACCCAATAAACCCTATACCAAGCGAACGACGTGCCTTGGTGGCGATTTCTGCTGCCTTTACGGGGTATTTTTGATAGTCAATCAACTCATCCAATCCACGAACTGATAGATCACAAAGTTCCTCAAGTTCTTCATCAGACTTTACCTTTCCAACATTAATCGCTGAAAGAATACAAAGTGCAATTTCTCCTTCACCATCAATATGATGAAGAGGATCTGTTGGTAGAGTAATCTCTTGGCAAAGATTACTCATATTTACCTTATCTTTAAATGATGAATGTGAATTGCAGTGATCGATATTCATAATATAGATGCGACCTGTCTCAGCACGTTCTTTGAGGAGACTAAGAATGAGTTCTTGTGCCTTAACAGTTTTCGACGGAATGGACGAATTGTTCTCGTATTGAACGTATAAATCGTCAAACTTGTCTGTTCCGAAAGCATCATAAAGTCCAGAGACATCATGTGGGGAGAAAAGCGTAATCTTACCGTCTTGAATAAATCTTTCATAGAACAACTTACTAATTTGAATAGAGTAGTCCAATTTACGGACACGGTTATCTTCCGTACCCTTGTTATTTTTAAGAACTAAAATGTCTTGGATTTCTTGGTGCCAGATTGGGAAGTGGACCGTCGCGCTTCCGCCTCGTATGCCGTTTTGCGTACAGCATCGCACAGTTGACTCAAACTTTTTGAGAAACGGAACAACGCCAGTATGCTGAACTTCTCCGCCTCGGATCTTACTGTTGATGCCACGGATTCTACCTGCGTTGATACCAATACCCGCCCTTTGAGCAACATACCTGCCAATAGCCATGTCGCTACTGAAGATGCTATCAAGGGTGTCATCAACATCAACAAGAACACAACTAGCAAATTGTCGAAGTGGTGTTCGCACTCCTGCCATGATTGGCGTTGGGATGTTGATTTTGTGCTTTGAGATTGCGTCATAGTACCTCCGAACATATGACATTCTGGTTTCTTTGGGATACTCTGCAAAGATAGTCAGAGCAATCATCATGTACATAAACTGTGGAGTTTCATATACTCCACCGCCACTCCTGTCTTGCACAAGGTATTTGTCAACGACTTGACGTAAACCTGCATAAGTGAACAGATAGTCACGATCATGATCGATATATGAATTAAATTTATCAATCTCTTCTTTTGAGTATTTGTTAAAAATATCATTATCATAAACTTCTCGATTTACACAGGCATAAATATGCTCCTCAAGATGAGGAAGTTCCTTCATCTTTCCATAAAGTTGTTTACGCACAGAAAAAAGAAGTAAACGAGCGGCAACATACTGATAATTTGGATGATCAAGATCAATTAAATCGGAAGCAGAACGAATCAGAATTTCCTGAATTTCTGCTGTCGTAATTCCATTATAAAATTGAATGCCAGAAGTCATTTCAACTTGACTCGCAGAGACGCCAGCAAGATTCTTACATGCCTCTTCTACCATTACGTGCATTTTATCCAAATCAAGAGATTCAATATTTCCATTTCTCTTGACTACTTTTGTACCGTTACTCATATTTTCTTCCAGGTAGTAAATTTAAGTTTTGCTTCTAATCCAGAATAAGTATTTAATTCTATCACAGACTGAACATCCAGTCCAGATAGTACCATATCATTAATGTCTTTCTCTTTTATGCCAGAAGGCCAGATGACAATACTTTCTCCTTTGTCAATGGTGCGGGAGATTCTTGATACAATTTCTGAATTTCGTGGTTCGTTATCATAGATCCAAACAGGATTGCTAATCCCCCACTTGCTAACATCAGCGTCAGCTCCACACATAGCAATCGCATTGCGAATGAATGTACTGTCAAATGGTCCTTCTGTAATGTAGACTGTGGCATCTTTTCTGACATTATCCAGTCCGTAGATTTTTGGTGCATCATCGTTAAGCATCACGGTAATGTATTTAATCTTGCTAGATCCAAGTGCTCTACCCTGAAATCCAACAAGAGTATTTTGATAGAACAAAGGAATAATAATCCTAGGTTCATCTTTAGTGGTATCATCGAAGACTTTCTTAATAGAATTTGTCCACGATTTAAATTTATCTGTGTAATAAAATTTATCTGGGGTTAATTCTCTTTTTATTAAGTACTCCTTTGCTTCAAAATTCTCCGATGCTTTAGGTAGATCCAATCTTGGTTTGAATTTTGGTGTTTCAAATTCAAATACTGGTTCGTCAGCGGTAAAGTTTCTGCCAGTATGTCCTTCTTTAAATTTTTCAAAAGTATATTGTTTATGAATTGTAATATCAATTTGTTTTAAAAAATTATTAAAAGATACGTTTACTCCGCAATTATGACATTTAAAGTTTGTATTATTTTTTACTTGATAGAGATATCCCCTTGCTTTACTTTTATTTTTTTGAGAGTCTCCACAGATTGGACAGCGAAAGTTATAAAGATTGTTTTTTATCTTTTTAAACTTTTGAAGCCGCGCAGAAATCAAATTGATGTATTTAACATCAACATAATCCATAATCAGTTCTTAAAGGTGTACTCATTCTATCAGATTACCTTGCTTTGTCAAGGCAAAGAGATGTCATGATACCTGTCCATTTTACAACAGCGTTTGTTATTTTTTGTAGAGAATAGATGGACGGTTTCTTTTTAGTTTTCATGGCAACCATGTGCCAACGCTCAATTATTTATTTTTTACTTGTTCTGCGTTTGATGTGCTATTAATAACAATATTCGTAATTATTGGCACAAATATTAGAGAAAGAGCAACTACTCCTGCTGCCATCCATCTAAATTTAGAAAGACCTTCGACTTTTTCCTCAACCTTTTCAATTCTTTCACCAAGTTCTTTACTAATTGCTTCGTGCTGTTCTTTTGATGATACTTTAATATCTTCAATCATCTTTACAATTATATTATCTGTTCGGTTACACTGCTCAATTTTTTCATTATGGATAGCAAGCATTTGACTGATATTTTGACTTGTCTCTCCTATCTTTTGGATTGCTGTATCAATCCTTTCCATCATCTGCTCATAAACGTTAATACGCTCTTCAAGCAGTGCTATTTTTGTTTCGGTAGATGATGGTGGGAACATTTTTTTATTGCGGAGGTTTCTTTTTCATCCAACGTTTGCGAGAACCTATACCTAGAGATGCGTATTTTTTTCTTCTTGTCAATCCCATAACAGGATCAAATCCAGCGGTAGGACCTTTTGGATCTGCAGAACCACTAAATCCAGCAGCGCCTGCACTCGATCCTGTCACCATTTGCTCCCTTATGATTTCAATTAGTCTATTCAGTTTATTCTTTTCCATTGTAAATTTTATAGAGTTCTGATAAACATTTAAGATCTACTTGAATATGGTGAATATCCGATTTTGGATATTCTGGGAGCCTACCAAGAAATATAATAAAAGTTTTAGTAACATCCCACAATTCTTTTTCTAATTTATGAAAAAGCATTGGGGTTGTTGCTTCGCCAAAGATATTATATAAAATTATAAAATGATTTAAAACAAGATGAATTTTCAACTCACCAGTTTTTTTATAACGTTTCAATAATCTTTTTATATATTTAAAATGATTTAAATCCTTATCAAAATCTTCCCTAGTCACTGCTTGGGGATTTTCATAATTTTTAATAGCAAATAAAAGAAAATTATCTTCGTTCAATTCATGAAAAATCATATTATGCAGTCACTGTTAAGGTAGTAGTACCAATACCAACTCCAGAGAATACTGTTCCTGCACCACCAACGTTACGAATAGGATCTACTCCAAATGAAACAAAAGAACTAGTAACACCAGTGCCTCTAGAACCGTCAGTTACTACACCAACAAATCCACGAGCAACATCAATTTTGAGAACAGTAGAATTTGTACGAGTGCTAAAGTTAACAGCTGTTCCAACTCCAATTACACTTGCAACTGTAAATGCTGTTCCAACTGTAACGAAGGTGGATCCAACAGCAACAATGGGTCTGTTGGTAATAGTTGTTAATCCAACAACACTAACAGAACTTACTCCAGCAACAACTCCAGTGGTATCTGCAACGAAAAGAATTGTTCCACCAACAGAAACGGGACTATTAATCGTCGTTGATAAGAAGTTAACGTTTGCGGACAATACCGTTCCAGGAGCAGTGAAGGCAAATGCTACTCTATTAGTAATTTGTCCATTATAATTTGTATATACATCTGGAGATCCGTGAGTCGCTGCTTCTCCAACCCAAGCATACTGCGGAGCTCCAGATAGAGATGATGTCGCATAAGCTACAATTGAAGCGGACTCATTACTACCATTCGCATCAAAAGTGCGAACATTTACTGTAGCGCCAGCACCTGCAAATACGAATTCATTAAAAACTACATGGACGTATCCAGTTGTTCCAGTAGTAATCCCAGCAGTGCCGCCACCAGCAACAGTAATTCTCGAAGACTTGTTTGGATCTTCAAAAAATACAACTACTGGAGCAGCAAGTCCAAGTCCAGTTGAACCACCATCACCGCCCTGTCCTGTCGTATTCAATCCAATTACAGGAACTAAAACCTCATCATAATAACCAGTAGACAATCCAGAATGTTCTGATGAATGATATCTTCTATACACCCATCCACGCACATCTGCAAAGCAGTTCCAAGGGGTGTTTTTTCTATCGTTCTCCGATAAATGCTTTGGAATAGCATAATTATTATCTGCTGTTTCAGTAGTTGTGGAAATGCCCCAGAGTGCCATTCTTTTTACCTTTACTAATTTAATCGTAGAAATATTTATAAAAAAGGAGACGTTACTTTTTGTCTCCTTTATGTAAAACAATTTTCAAAAAGTTAACTGTTAAATCAAGTAATCCATTCTCCTCAAATCTTTTTGTTTTTGCCAACCACTCTGATGTAGTTAACAATATACCAAGAACAATAGTTACTCCCCAGTTAGTTACAAAGCAAGTAATCATGCTTGTGGTGTAAAGAGTTTATTCTTTACAAGATCATAAACAACATTATCAATGCTGTTATCTGTGCTATTGACATACTTCTTGAGTAAATCAAGCACAAGATTTTTAACAGATGGATGAGTTGCAATCTGAATAAGAAGTGGTTTTACCACTGCTACTACTGCGCCCATAATGCCCCCCGTAAGAGAATGTCCTAACCTATTTAGATCAGTCACTCTCTAAAGGAATCTTTCCTTGTTTCTGAAGATTAAGTTTTTGTTTTTGTAATTGTTGCTGTTTTTGCTGCATCATTTTTAAATTTGCATACTTTTGTCTTTCAAGATTAGTATCTAATGGTTTTTCTTTTGATTGAGTTTTTGGTTGAAGTTCAAGTGCTTGTTCAGATATCTTCTTTGCCATCTTAGTAGCAGTAGCATACATCACTTCTTTACCACGACCAGGATATCTCTTTTCAAAATCTGATGCCTTATCCTTCATAGACTTTACAATTTCTTCTTTCTTTTTGGTTTCAGCAGTAGACAATGTTTTTTCATCAATCTGCTTTACTTCCTCATTTCTTACAGATGCAAGCAAATCATCCAACTTCGACTTTTTCTTTCTTGCAGGTGCTTTTGCTTTTGGTGTCGATGCTTTCTTTACTTTTGGTTTTGATGGAGTTGTTGCACTCCCCTCCCAAGGATCAGCAGGTTTTTCTGCTGGTTTCTTAGATGTCTTTGATGCTACTGGTGTTGATTTTGGAGTTGATGATGAACTACCACCATCCATTTTACGAGCAACATTTCTTGCTCCTCTAGATACTGCTCTTGCACCAGAAGCAACTGCTTTCTTCATACCACTCTTAAGTTTAGAACCAAGTCTAGAAAGAAGTCCTGGTTTCTTACTTTGCTGATGAGTATTTCTGTATGGTTGTGGTTTTCTGGTTCCAGAAGACGAAGAAGATTCTCTATCGGATCCTTTTCCAGCAGAATAACCTGCTTTCGCTTCTCTACCAATTGCTTTGGCACCTCTTACAACAGCTCCAGCAGCGTGTCCTACTCCACGGGCAACTTTCTTAACAGCAGACTTAACTTTTTGAAGTCTATCACTCTTGATTTTTGTATCATGTCCATATGTTACTTTTGCTTCATTTAAGAGATCTTCAGAAAATTCGATAGATTCTAATAGAGTATTTTCTACATATTCAAGATCATAACCTTCCTCCAAACACTCATAGAAAAATTCTTCCACAACTTCTTCAATCAAATCATCAGAAAGAAAGAAAATTTCAGTCTCTGACATTTCATCAAAAATATTATTGAGATATTCAATCTCATTAACTTCCAAAAGAGTTCCACCAAGATCTTCTACTGCCTCACCCAGATCAAGTTTAGGATTGATTACAATTTTATTGTTGATGCTTTTTTCAGATATTTTTTGATTTTCTTTTTTACTTGTTTCTATCTTATCAACTACTTCAATTAAATCTTCTCTCCAATTTGAATACCCTTCTTTTCTTACTTCAATTGCTTTACCAATTGCTTTTCTACGTTTATTCAAATACTTATCTGATTTATCTACATCACCGTCATTATCAATATCACCATCTTCTTTCCCAACAGGATCTAATGCTTCTTTTTGAGTCGCAATTGACTTAGCAATCATTTCTCTGCGGTTCATAAGATACTTATCTTTCTTGGTATTCTTCTTACCGTCATTATCAACATCAGAATCTTCCTTACCTACAGGATCAAGTGCTTCATCAAACTTCTTTCTAACTGCAGCAACCATATCTTTATGTGCTTTTGTTTTCTTCATATCTTCAACTGCCTTCTCATTTGCTTCACGACGCTTCTTCATATCAGTCTCAAGATGAGAAGTTTCAGAAACTTGATCCAAATAAACTCTGGAAATGTCATTCAGAGGATTGATTGCCATCTTAATTAAGCACTTACTTTCTGTTTCTTATACTTATTTATGAAATCTAAAAATGCCCTACCACCAGTTTGAACATTTTCCTTCCCTAAAGTAGATCCCGGAGTTTGCTGTACTGCATATTTTAAATATCCAGTTGTTCCTGCCAGTGTATTTGGTTTTCCTGGCAATCTATATTTTCTATCCATCTTAACTTCAGTGTATTCCATCACATCTTTGATCCAGGATTTAAACATATAATCCTCTTTTGTCACGCAAATTAGGTGATTTGTTCCTCTACGAATAATCTTACCCACCAAACCAGTATTTAAATTCTCTACAATATCACCAATTTTAAAAACTTTTCCTTTAATATAATTTTCACGAAGAGTCTTTTGATCATACTTTGGAGCAATCTCCCAGAGACTATAACTTTCTTTTTTCACTTTAGATTTCTTTGCGCCCATTCCTTGACGAACTTTATCAAATAAAGTTTGAGTGTCCCCATCATCTAGTGACTTAGGAGTTCCTTTACGGAATGATTCAAAGTCATTATCAAGGACTGCTTTTCTCATCTTGGATGCAGACATTCCTTCTACACCTTCTGCATCAGCATCACGAACACCAGCTGAAACAACACGAATCAAATCAAAGTCATACAAATCTTTATTATATTTCTGAGCTAGATTTTCAAACTCTGATTGACGATCAGAACCAACAACAATATTTACATTCACATATCCATCTTTGTCAGCATTAACAAGAACATCAAAGATAGATTTCATATCTGGATCATTGATAATTGCTTCCCCAAACTCAGGGAACATCTTTCTCATATAAGAAACCTTTGTACTCGGATCTAAAGGATTCTTTTTAGGATCTTGAGTTCTTGATGGATATACTTTCAAATTTCCATCAACAGCAATTCTCTTTGCAGACTTAAGA
>Ga0222712_10007825_pt1 | contig 10237 bp, 4 predicted proteins | sample C33_657DmetaG_FD_165043 | JGI IMG/M metagenome (GOLD analysis project Ga0222712, IMG submission 165043) | Estuarine water microbial communities from San Francisco Bay, California, United States - C33_657D | ecosystem: Environmental > Aquatic > Marine > Unclassified | place: USA: California...
ACAGCGCTAAACTGCAAAATTACAGCCGGTAGTTTGGACCCACTGTCTGGCATTGGGCGCGTGTATGACGCCACCAGAATGGTCGAGACGATCTACCGCTATCGCGCTTTTTCTGGCGGAGCGTTTGCCGACAACTGGCTTACATGGTCTGACCACGTAGATGTGGTGCCATCTCCCAACGCCAACGACCCGTATGGGCGTATTTACTTCAGCAGCGAGGTGTTTGAGCCTCGCATGTCTTCTTACACCTTGGCTGTTTCGTCGGCTCCGTACCCCACTGCGTGGTACGCACTTGGCATAGCAGCCCCAACAACGGCTCCAACCGTTGCGCACACTGGCGGAAGCGGTGCCACCGAGTCTCGCTCATACGTCTACACGTATGTCACTGCATTTGGTGAAGAGTCTCCCCCATCTCCCCCATCTAACTTATACACAACACACCTGACAGCCACATGGAACATCACTGGCATGCAGACAGCGCCGCCAAACAGCGGCTCTATTACTGGGGCTACATCCATTGGTGTTGACGTTGTTCGGGTTACGCTGAACACCGTGTTTGGTATCGCTCAGTACGACACGCTGACGTTTGCTGGTGTGACTGGCATGACATCGCTGAACGGCTCGTTCCGTGTTCAGTCGGTAAACACTGCGACAAACCAAATCACGATTGCGCTGAGCACAACGCAGACATACTCGTCTGGCGGCACTTGGACTCGCAACGCGCCGTTCAACACTACGGGTATGGTCAAGCGTATTTACCGAACAGTGGGTACTGGCGGCTCGTTCCTGTACGTTGGTGAAGTTCCTGTTGCCACTACATCTTTTGCAGACACAGTGCTGGCGGCAGACTTGGGTGAACAGCTACCTACTGCGGATTCTTCTCCACCACCAAAAAACTTGACAAGCCTGATTAGCTTGCCTAACGGCTGTCTTGCTGGCATTGCTGGCAACGAACTGTGCTTTAGCGACCCGTACATGCCGTACTCGTGGCCTATCCGCAACCGCTACGCGTTCTCTGGCGTGGGCGTGGCTGCTATTGCAGCTAGCAACTCGGTCATTGTTTTGACTGAGACGTTCCCGATTCTGTACACAGGCTCTGACCCAGAGGCAATGAGCGGTAGTACTCTCGAGACGTACGCCCCTTGCGTTTCCAAGCGCGGTGTTGTGGACATTGGTAGCGGAGCTATCTACCCCAGCTTTGACGGCTTGTGGCTAGTTTCGACTCAGCAGGTTCAGTGCATTACGCGCAAGCTCTACCGAGAGGTTGAGTGGGCACGCCTTAACCCATCCACGTTTGATGCGGCCTTCCATGATGGTCACTACTACGCCCACTACGAGGGTCAGGACAACACTCGGATTTTGGTGCTTGACATCAACGAGGCTGATAGTGTGGTTGAGGTGGATGAGACTGCTACGGCGCTGTACAGAAACGACCTTGACGGTAAGCTTTATGTGGCCAAGGGCAACATCATTTACGAGTGGGACGTTGATACTGGCCGCTACTACGAGAGCGATTGGCAGAGTGTGGACATGCAGTTTCCCGCACCGGTTAAATTCTCTGCAGCGCAAGTCCACGCCGACTACAACGCCATTGTGCCTATCGACACCAGTCAGATCGCGGAGAACGAAACTCTTATTGCAGCTGGTGCTGATGCTGTGTCTGGGCACCTTAACGGCTTTGAGTTGCTTGCCTTTGAGGTCAATGGCAGCTATATTGAACCGGTTGAGTTAGATACCGCTCGACAAGTGCAGTTCACACTGTACGATGACGGCACTCCGATTTACACCAAGAACGTCACATCGGCAAAGTTCTTCCGTCTGCCCGCTGGTTTTAGCAGCGAGGTGTACTCGGTGGGGCTTAGCGCGTCGGTGAAGGTGTACAGCGTTACGGTGGCAGAATCAGTGGCCGAACTTTCCCAGACTTCAGCATGACAAAAGCAGCTATTCCATCGGTAAAAACAGGTCGCCCGGAGCTGGACCGGGCCCTGTCGTCCATCAAACAAAACTTGGATGCCATAACTGCGCAGTCTAAGAACGTCACTAGGTTGACCCCACTTGCACCAACGGCCACGCTGGCAGAGGTAATTGCACAGTTAAATGCCATTGTGGATAGGCTGCAGTAGGTCATAATCTCAGCATGGCACATTTAGTCTATGACCAAAAAGAGCGCATTGCCGCTTGGGTTGCAGCCAAAGTTAACCACAACGCTGACTGGGGTAGTTTCTATGCTCTGGGCGTTATGAGTGGTGACGACATCTTGGCCGGAGTGGTCATAAATAACTACAACGGCGCTAACGCAACGTGCCATATTGCCATTGCCCAGCAGACAAAACAGATCATCCCACTGTTCCAAGCCGTATGCGACTACGCATTTAAGCACTGTGGATTGAAAAGATTAACTGGCATGGTTCCCTCAAATGAGCCTAAAATACTGGCATTCGACAAACACCTTGGTTTTGAGGAAGAGTTTGTAATGAAAGACGGCGCTCCGGGCGCTGACATGCACATTTTGGTTTTGTGGCCTGACAACTGTCGTTGGCTGCGTAAGGAGTAAATCATGGGCGGTAAATCGTCACCACCACCAGATTACAGCGCAATGGCCGCTGCCACTGAGAAGGGCGTAGCCGTTGCTGAAAAGCTCGGCAACCGTCAGATGGATTTCGCGCAGCGTCAGTACGAGGAAATGAAGCCTCTGGCTGAGCGCGTTGCAGCCTCCCAGATGGCTGCTCAAGACCAGCAGATGCGACAAGCGCAGGACTACTACGACTACCAAGTAGGCACGTTCCGCCCCGTTGAGCAAGGCCTAGTGCGTCAAGCGCAAGAGTTTGATACCGAGGCCTACCGAGAGCAGTTAGCCTCTCAGGCGGCTGCTGATGCAGCTCGTGCGTTTGGTGCTGCGCAAGGCGCTACAAACCGTGACTTGGCCCGACGCGGCGTGGGCCCCGGCTCCGGCAATGCGCTGGCTATGGGCAACCAGAATGCGCTGGCACTGGCTTCTATGCGTGCAGGTTCTGCTACAGGCGCTCGCAACCAAGCCGAGCAGCTCGGCTGGGCTCGTAAGATGGACGTTACTGGTCTCGGTCGCGGTCTTGCTGGCGCTTCAAGCGGTGCCTACGCTGGCGCTACAGGCGCTGGCTCTGCGGGTCTGAACTCTGCCATGTCTGCGGGAAATCAGTTCTCCAACGCGTTTGGTCAGGGTGCTCAGTACGGTATCCAAGGCGCTCAGATGGGCATCCAAGGTGCTGGCCAGATTCTCAACGCGCAAACCAGTTACGCCAACGCAAACCGTGATGAAGGTCTGGATGTTGGTGGCCTGATGCAAGGCGCTGCAGCTTTGTGGAAAGTCTCTGACCGACGCCTCAAGACAAACATTGTGTTTGTTGGCAAAGACTCAGCGTCTGGGTTCAACCTGTATGAATACCAATACACGTTCTTGCCCGGTAAAACGTTCCGTGGTGTTATGGCGGACGAGGTCAAGGAAGTTATGCCGGAAGCGGTCTTCACCGATTCAAAAGGCTTTATGGCTGTCAACTACGGCATGATCGGTGCAGAAATGGTGGAGGTTTGATATGCGCCTGAATTGGAACAATGTCGGAAAAGGTCTTGAGGCTTTTGCGTCTGCTAAACAAGCCCGTGACTTGGCTCAAGAGTCCGCTCGATACGATGTCACCGAGGGTGCATACGGCCCCGGCTTGCAGGAGAACATTCAGCAGCTTGAAGGCCTTAAGGCCCAAGACCCAGCGCAGGCTGCGGCGTACGACCAAGCCATCGCTGAACTGACTCGCCGCCAAGGTCTTACTGCTGCAGACTACTCTGTGGCCAGCGGCCCCACAAACTACGCTACTCGTCAGGAAGCACGTCAAGCTGCAGCCCCCATGCGAGCCGAAGGCCTTGCAGGTGTGTACCGTCGTTACGGTGACGTTGATAAAGCAGACGCGCTGGAGACCCGTGCCTACGAGCAGCAGCGAGCCCTTGCCGCAGAAGAGCGTGCAAAAGCACGCGAGAGCCGCGATGTAGAAGCCTTTGGGTTGACCAAGACCAAAGCGCAACTTGATATTGACGAAGCCAAACGCAAAGATGCAGCGGCTAAGCGAATGGTTAGTTTTGACGAATGGCGCTCTAAGAACCCCGATGCTGACTTCAGAACAATCAATGCTAAGGTGCAAGAACTCGGCATGGGCGTTGACGAGCAGTACGCGGTTGCATCCAAGTTAACTGGTATTGGCGAGCAGGAGTTCAAAGCGTCTCAGCAGCGAATCCAAAAGCTGATTAAAAACCAAGGTCTGGATGGTTTGCTTAAAGCGCACAAAGAAAGTGACGACCTCGACCCCGGCTCTCATTTTGAAGTTACTCGCGGTAAAGGTGGTGTTGTTTCTTTGAACCGTGTGGACACTGCCACAGGCAAGATAATCCAGCCAAACGTGTTTTCTGGTACTGAAGCTGAGACTACTGCGTACCTCAACAAAGCAGCTATGGACCCGGCTACCATCATCGACTACACGATGAACTTGGAAAAGACTAAGGCCTCGATTAACGCGTCTAAGGCTGCGGCCAACAAAGATAATGCTCTGTCTGCACGCTACGCCAGAGACGAGCCTGAGAAAGGCTTGACGAAGAAAGTCAGCGAGATGGAGGCTGTCCTCGGTCGTAAGTTGACTCCTGCGGAAAAGGAAACAGCACTTGGCCTCATTAACAAGCCTCGTGACGAAAAGCCGCAGAAGGTTGAAGAGCCCGGCGTCCAGTACAAGGTAGATGGTAAGTTAGTCCAGACTGACGGTATGGGCGGTTTTATCTCAGTCAAGGGGGTTCTGCCTACTGACCGTCCTGCAGCCCTTAAAGCCGCTGGGGTATCTGACAATAATTTGAGCCGTGTTATCTGGAGCAATGACGGTGAAGCCGTTATGTTCAACAACGAAGAGTACGACGTGCGTAACAAGCGTGACATGGCTAAGCTCAATAAGGCACTGGAAGACTACGACGTGCTTAACCGAAAAATTGCCGAAGAGAACAGATTGCGTGGCAACCCCACAGGGCCATCGGGCTTTTTGGGAGCTCGTCCTACAGGTGTTGGACCTGCATCCAGCTACGGTGCTGCTCCGGGCGCTCCAAGTATTTACGGACGTTGATAGGCATGCGACAATGTCGCATGCAACAAATTGAAGGGTATCTATGTCCCGCCGCCTGACAGACGAAGAAATTGCAGCGCGTTACAGCAACCAGTATCGGGTAGAAACTCCAGAAGCTGGACTGTCTCAATTAGGTGGTTCGGCCATAGACCGCTTTCAGGCCAAAGCCTATGGCTTGGCTGAACCTTTAGGTCTGTCTCGTGACTACCGCCTAGCTCAGGAAGCTGAAGCAGAGCGCACATCACAGCGCTACTACGATACGAATCCAAACGCTGTCGGCTCCTACAAAAACATCTCTGGTGTTGGTGATGTTGGCCGCTACGCCGCTGAGCTGGGCGTTCAGTCTTTGCCAGAGATCGTGCCTGTTGTTGGTGCTGGTCTTGTGGGCGGTCCTGCCGCTGCGTTTGGTGTTGCTGGTATTAGCGGTATTGGTGAAGTTATGCAGGCGCAACGCCAGCAAGCTGGCCGCACCGATGCTACTGCTGTTCCGCTGGGCTTGGCATATGGCGGTGTTGAAGCCGCAACCGGTATTGTTGGTAAGCTGGCAGGGACTGGCCTTCGCGCCGAACGTGCAGCGGCTTTTGCAAACAAATACCTAGATAACCTCAGCGGCTTTAGCGGTGGTTTGGCCCGTACAGGGTCTTCCTTTGCCCGCACAGGTCTGTCTGAAGCTGCTGGTGAAGTCGCTCAAGAGTACATCTCCAACGTTGGCCGACTGGCCATTGACCCACGGGTTGAGTTGTTTAGCCCAGAGGCTATGGACGACTACGCCGAATCTTTTGTCGGCGGCGGTTTGCTCGGCGGTTTGCTGGGTGCTGGAGCTGGTGGCTGGCGTCGTAGCCAAGGCTACCGTGACGCCGCTCGTGAGCGCGATTTGACTTCCTCGCAGCAGGAACAGACTCCGCTGACACCTCGCCCTGCGGACAGCCAGTTTGTCACGCAAGACCAGACCGTGGGCTTGCAGTCGTTTATTAACCAGAACGTTGGCGTAAACAGACCAAAGCGTAAAGACTATGTTGCCCAATTCAAGGCCGCATACGATGAGCCCACTGGCCAGTTTGTCAGCGACCCTGAAACCGGTATTGAGCGCCCACTGACTGTTGGTGAAGCCCTGCAGCGTTCACAAGCTGCGCTCGACCTGACTCAGGAAAAACCAGCAGAGACAGCAGCAACTGCCCAAGTGGTGGCAAACACTGTCCGCGACCCCCGTTCGTATGAACTGCGCGACACGTTTGGTGTTATTCCTACACCCTCTTCGCTGCAGCTGTACTCTGACATTCAAGCCACTGGCATCCCTGTCGACTCCGACTTGCTCGTGGACGTCTGGAAATTTGCTGGCGAGAAGCCACTGACACAAAAACGTCTGGAAAAAGCTCAGCAGTTGTTGGATGCTGCCATCATCAAGTCCCGTCAGGAGGCACCAAGTGGCACAGGAATTCCATCTGTATCGCAGCCTGCAGGAGGCTTGGGAGGGGGGAGCGCTGTCGTTCCGGGAGTCGTGGGAACTGCAGGACCATCTGTTGCTCCTACAGGAGGGGATGTACAGCCCGCCGGAGCCGTTGGAGCCCCTGTTCAACAAGCTGGCACTGTTCCAGTCGTCGCCAGCCAACCGTCTACCACTGTAACACCTGCTGCTCCAGCAGCACCACAAACCCGTTTCCGTCGCGCCCCGCGACCTATGACTGTATTGGAAGCCGCAAATGCCGCTAAAGCCGCTCAAGCCCAGCAAACAGAAACGCAAGGATCGCAGGCACCTGCCGCCACAGGACCAGTAGTAGACCCACGCCAGCAAGTACTGCAGCAAATTTTTGGTCAGCGTAACGGCGACATCATTTTTGACGTGGTGGGCATGGGCATGCCTGAGCCAGAAGCTGCTACTAAGTATGGTTTGAGCCGTCAGGCCATCCAGAAGATTGCTGGTGCTACGGGCCAGAAGACTTGGCCTGAGCGTATTGCTCGTGCAAAAACAGAGCTTGGCCTTACCGATGCCCAGATTGCTGAGGCATTTAACGTTGCACCCCAAGAAGAACTTGGGACTGAAGTGGAACGTGAAGTATTTGGTCGTGGCCAAGCTGCTGCTGAAATTACTGAGGCTGAAGCCATTGAGGGTGGGCTGGAGAACATCGTTAAGACTGCTGGTGCAGGTACGGCTGAAGTTGAGGGCTTTTCCCAGTTGGACAAAGAAATTGACGCCACGCTTGAAGCTTTGGCCGCAGAGACAGACGAAAAAGTTATTGCCGAACTCATGGCCAAAATGGCTGAGCTCACCGAAAAAGCTAAGGCTGTTAACAAACGCAAGCAGTCTGAAGTGCGTAGCACCGCTGGCAAAGTAACTACTGAGGAGGAAGGCGATGCCGTTCAAGTCGAAAGCCCAGCAGGGGTATCTGTTCAGCCAGAAGCCGAAGCTGGCCAAGGAGTGGGCAAACAAGTACGGCGTGCCAAAAAGCCTGCCGCAGAAGGTAAAGCCCAAGTCCCAGCAGTCGCCCTCACCGAAGCCGAGCAAGCAGCCCAAGCGTGGGATGTAGTCGCCTCTGAGTACCCCACGGCTCCCAAGTTTGCTGACCTGACTAAAGAGCAGCAGGAAAACTTTATTGAGTTCGGCTCTGACAACTGGGGCAAGGATGACGTTGAGCTTGAGCTGACCAAGTTGGCCCGTGCTGCTACGCCTAAGAAACTGACCAATGAGCCAGTGACCATCGACGTGGAAGCCCGCGTCATAGAGGAAACCGTCGGCCCGCAAGTTGCCAAGCTGCCTGCGCCTCAAGTCACACGACTGGAGAACCACTACGGCGTCAAGCAGGACAGTCCAGAGTTCTTGGCCAAGGTCAAGGCTGATGTTGTTCTGTTTGCCACCAAGGGTGCTGAAGCGGTGGCCGGTGCCATCCGTGACATCATCAAGGCTATCCATGCTGGCGTTCTGTCCGCAGCCATGATCTTCAACCCAACTGCTGTGTCGCAAATCGAAGCCTTCGTGGTGATTCCACAGGAGACCCAGACTACAACACAACAGGTTTTGGCAGAACTGCCAGCCGAAGTGCAGGGCATGTCCGAAGCTGGCAAGCAGGCATACGCCACGTTGATCCCAGCCCTCAAGGGCAAGATTGGTGACAAGTTCGTCACCATCGCTGACAAGCCGAGCGGTCGCATCTTTGTGTTCAAGGCCAATGGCGATCTGGTGCTCCAGAAGAAAGCCCTGTTTGGTTTGGCCAAGGGTGATCTGTACAAGGGCAACAACGACCTCAAGCAGAACCGTGTTACTCCAGCCGGTCTGTTTGGTATCCACGTGGTGGATGCCGCCAAAGGCGGTTCTGCCGCTACGACTGCCGGTGACTACGACTTCGGCAAAGTGTTTGCTCTGGATGACCCAGATGCCACTGTGACGTTCATGCACTCTGTTTGGCTCAAAGAGTCGGACGCTGCCAAGCGTGCTGCCGCCTTGAAGAACGATTCCGCTGCTGACTCGCGCTACTCGTTTGGCTGCATCAACGTGGACAAAGAGACGTTCAAGGACATGGTCGGCAAGTACAGCGCCAACATGGACGGCTCCAAGCTGTTCGTGGTTCCTGACGTGCAGAGCACAGTCAACGACTTCATCACCGGCAATGTGGCCAACGACCGACTCGTGCGCGAAGGCGTGCAGCCCGTAACCAAGACAACCACTACCCCCGTGAAGTCGGCTACCAAGACTGCTGGCGCTGACCGCACAGTAGCTGCCAAAGAGGAAGAGCAGACCACAACAACCGCAACCAGAGCGCAAGAAAGCTTTATGCGGATGTCACGCCAGTCGACGCGACTGTTCGCCACCGATCTGTACTTGGGTAAGGAAAACGTCCCCGGCCAGCCTCAATATGGTCGTGAGCTGCGCAACCCAGTTACATTGAACGACGGCACAAGGCTGGATGGTTTTACTAGTCCAGACCAGTCAGTGTTTAGCGGCTATGACCGCAATGGGCAGCGCGTTAGCGTGCCGCAGGAAAGCATAAACCCATCTGACATCAAGTCTAGTAGAGACTCCAACAGAACGGCCAATGCTCTTAAAGCCGCGCTGGGTACAAGCGCCCGTCAGTCTCGTCGTAGCGTACGCACTACTGACCAAGACGGTGTTGACTTTGAGTCTGTGGAAGCTTCGCTGGAAGACCTGTCCAAGTACTCTGAAGGCATTGCTGCTGGCATTCGTGGCCTGCAGAACTCCGGCATGGGCAACGCTGTTGATGCTATTGACTCTTGGATGGTTACGTTCTCGCCTGTAAAGTGGGACGCAATCTACACAATGGTAGATGGCAAGCGCACCATCATTTACAACGGCCTAATTCTCAAGGACAAGCAGCTGGCAACCACTGCCACTCTGCACGAAGTTGGCCACGGTGTTGATGAGGTTCAAGGCGGCGCTGGTAAGTTCTCCAACGATAAGGAGTTCAAGGTTTCTCGTGTCAACGGCGAGCTGATGGCCATGCGCCCCGGCACCGCTATGGACGAGCTCTTGAACCACTTTGAGGACAGCAGCGAAACGTCTCCAATCGGGGCTTTGCTGAACTACCCCTTGGACATGTCCGACGCGAACAACCGCTCGCTGACAATTCAAGAACTCCGTGAGGAAGTCTTCGCACAGGTGTGGGCTTTTTCCAACATGAATGGCGGCATGGACTATCTCCGTGATAACCTGCCAGCAACACACGCTTTTATGGAGAAGGTGCATGAACAAGTTAAAGCAACCAACTACGCAGCCGCCCAAGGTTCCCAGCAAGGTACTCAGTCAGGACAAGTTCAAGCTGGACAGCAAGGCACGCAGCCTACTGGCGCAATTTTTAGAGCCAGCCGCCAAAGACAAGGCCTGATCGACCGCAACATCGCCAAGCTGCCCAAGGACTTGCGTCAGCCAGTCCGTAATTCTGTGGGCGCACTGAGCGACATAGGCGGTAAGGGTCTGGACTATGTGGTGTTCACCAGTGACTTGGTCAAGCGTGCCGTGGCTGCTGGTATGCCATCGGCTCAGAAGTTTTCCGACGTGTTGGCCCGTCGCGCTGCTCGCGTAAGCGAGTTGGAGCGTCAAATTGAGAAGATCGCCGACGGCTACGCTGACATCGAAGACGAGTTCAAAGGCTCTGGTCGCG
>Ga0222712_10007827_pt1 | contig 10232 bp, 9 predicted proteins | sample C33_657DmetaG_FD_165043 | JGI IMG/M metagenome (GOLD analysis project Ga0222712, IMG submission 165043) | Estuarine water microbial communities from San Francisco Bay, California, United States - C33_657D | ecosystem: Environmental > Aquatic > Marine > Unclassified | place: USA: California...
CACCAACCAATCCATTGATAGAAACAATTGCGGTTGATGCTGTTCCAACATAAAGTGATGTAGCAGTTACAACACCAGCAGTGATTCTGCCAGAAGTGTTTCTTAAATCATATGCACCTGTTGCAGTAAGAATACCACTTACAAATACATTGTTTGCAGTGATGATACCTACAAACTTTGCTTCTCCGTTTGCATAAAGAGTTGTTGAAGATGTTCCAACATTACCAAGTTCAAGATTAAATCTTGGAACTGAAGTACCAATACCTACATTATTCAGATTTGTATTATAAATTCCACCAGTGATATTTGTCCAACCTGCTGCAGAAACATTGACATTGGTTAATGCGCTACCATCACCAGAAAATGCAGTTGCAGTTACCGTTCCAACAATATTTGTTCCACCGATGACGTGCAGTGCATAGTTATTTGCAGTGGTTCCAATACCAACACCACCATTACCATCAACAGAGAATTGAGTGGATCCTGAACCAACCAGAAGTTTTGCAGTTCCTGGTGAAGTCGTTGCAATTCCAACTTGATCAAAGAGACCAATGTTTAGTGTCTTGGAAAGACTGATTGCACCAAAACGATACCAATCATTGTTTGTAGTGTAAATCCAACCAACATAACCACCAGCAGTTGGGTTATCAAGATAAATGATATCTCCTGGGTTTCCTGCAAGTGCTGGTGTTGCGATACCAACTGTATACTTTCTAGAAACAGTTGAATCACCCTGTAAGAACAAGGAGAATGCTTCAATACCTCTTGTTGAAGTAGAGGTTACCTTGTTACTGAAGATTACTGGACCATTAAACTCTGAGGTTGCTTTACCATCAGAACCACCTTCAACGCGAATTGAACGAGAGAAAGATCCTTCAGTTGGACTGATAACATTCAATCCTTGCTGCGTACCAATATCTTCACCAGTGATCGTCTGAATTGGGGTATCAAAGATTTCCTCCAATCCAGTGATGGAGCTCATTTTCTTGTTACCAGAGTATGAAATACCCTTATCATTCATTCCAGTGTAGAAGTTGATACCACCATTCTTTCTGGTCGATTGTGCAAGAAGTTCTTCTTGTGCAGAGATCTGGCGGTCTTGCTTATCTGGGAATGCGGTTGAATAGTTACCTGGACCAAATCCAACATATTCAAAGGTGTGTCCTGATGCACGAATGATGGAGTGTCTACGAAGTTCAATTGGTTTGATATCAATCTTTCTTACAACTGCACCAGATAGGTGTGTGGTTGCTTTACTTCCAAGAACACCACGGAATACCGAAATTGGATTTGCTACGCCAGTAATGCTGCTTGTAGAAGTTGTGGTCTTGATTCGCATAATTTCATCATCAATCATCAAGTAATCACCGATGTTGATATCAAGATTAGAAACTGATGTTAGGTTAATTTGATCAGTCGTTGCATTGATAATTGCGCTGGAGAGTGTAGTAGTGATTCCAGCATAAATGGTTGTCATTCTACCATTCAGGTTTTCATTATCTACAGTAATAACACCATCATTTGATGTTACACCTTCACGATATGCAAAGAGAGTTCCAGTTGCTGCTGGAGCATTTGTAGAAAGACCAATGTTAATCTTAAAGGATGTATTGCTTACATTTTCAGTAACAACAAAATCACCATTATACAGACTTTCATTTGCACCGATTACACGAACTTTACTGTCTACCTTCAGTCCGTGATTGTTAATTGAAGTTACAATACCAATTCCACTTGTATTATTATAAGAAAGAGCACTGATACGAATTGCTTCACCTGTTACATATGCAAATGCATTGGTTACATTTGTTGCATTAACACCAGAAGTAGTACCAATTCCAATTGCACTGGTTGAAGTTACAGCAAAACTATTTGCAGCACCTACTACAACTTGGGTAATTCTATAAACATCATTGAATGGTGCATATGATTCTGAAGAAACACCAGAGATTCTTACCGTGTCTCCAACATTATTATAAACACCTGCTACTGTTACAACTGCTTCAGTATATCCAGTGGTTGTTCCAACACCAACAACTGCAAGAGTATTACCAATACCATATGCAGATCCACCATCCATAATCTTAACATCAGTAATGGTTCCAGATCCATTTACTGTGATTTTTGCTGTTGCGTGTTGACCAGTGATTGATCCAGCAAATCCAACAAGTCTTGCGTTGTAGATATCACCAGCAGTACCAGATCCATATCCAGCACCAGCAGATGTAAGAGACAGTCTTGTAATGCGATTCAGACCGTGATCAACACTTGTATAAACGGTATGAGATGTGTTACCAGTATCAGAAGTAATGTTCGTGATACCAACACCAACATCAGCATCTTTTAAGAACTTATCAACAGTTTCTTTTGTAATACTGTTACGAACATCATTAACAATAACTTCACCGATCAGAGATGATGATGCGGAAGAAGTTGTCTTGTCTGGATCTGATTTTGGATTATCGCGGTTAATCTGTGGATAAAGTTCTTTAACGGATTGCGAGAACTTTTCATCAGTAAATGGTGCAACAGATGGACTGTTTGATGCATTCAGTACAGTGATGTAGTAAATACCATCTTGCTGTCCTGCAACATACTTCTGTGCTTCTTGAGTTCTATAGACATAATAGGTGTCTTTGTATTGCTTTCTCTTAAAGTATGGAAGTGTAGTGGTTCTTGCCGAAGTATCGTTTGTGAATGTTCCAGGATCAGTTGTAAGACCAACACTAAATTGTTTTGCACTACTGATTCCCGTTACATTATAGGTTCTGTTAAAACCAGTATTAGCAGCACCAACTACATTATTCGTACTCTTGATGTTTACAAGTTCAACTTGAGATCCAACAGAGAGATTATGAGGGAGTTCTGTTGTAATCTTTGCAGTGCTTGATGACCATTCTGCATTTGCAACGAATCTAAAGTTTCTTTGTTGATTTACACTACTTAAGGATCCACTTCCAAAATAAGTTTGGATTTCCGCATCAGTTGAACCAATAGAAGTATTGGATTCTTGAAGAATAAATGCATCACTTGGAGGTCTTGCAACAATTGCTCCAGTGCTCTTTGGAATGACGTAACGAACACGATAAAGCGTGTCAGTTGATGTACGATTATCTGGTCTACGATTAAAGTAAGTTCTAGGTGTTGCTGCTCCAAGTGCAGTAGATCCAAGCCCTACAACTGTAGAATAAATGCTATTCTCTGTAGATGCAGTAGCAACTTGAATGTACCACTGACTATTTGTACTATCATATTGAACTGGGTGGCCAATGTCTCCAGAGTTCTTATCAGTGACTCTACTGACTACAGAAAGAACACCACCCTTGTTGTTAATTGTAATTGCATTAGTGGAGACAGTTGAATCACTTTCAGTCTTTGCAAGTTTTAACTGACTTGTTGATAATGTACCATCAACAGTGTTTGTAATTGCATAATAAACTGTATTTTGTGTGATACCATCAGGCAGTTGTCCATTATCACTGATGATTCTAACAGACTCTCCACTGTAGAATGTGTGAGTGCTTGTAAGATTCAGAGTGTTGTTATCGGTAACACTATTTGCTGTTCCAACACGAGCAACTGTGAATTTCTTTTCAGAACTGGATTGGGATCCAGGCATTACAATACGAGCACTGTATTCTGTTACAGATCCGCCTGAAGAAACAAGAACCTTCAGTGCATCATTTTCTCTTGCACCAACTCTATAACCTTCCAGTACATTTTCTGGTGGAGTATCAATGTTTGTTTGGTTGTAAAGATAAAGATTTCCAGTAGATGCAACACCAACGGTTTTGTTTACATCAATTGCATTGAATTCAATTGCAGTTTCTGTAAGTGGTAATTCCTTTGGTGGAATAATGTGTGTGATGTATCCTAGATCATCTTGGGGGAATGCATCTTTTCTAAATCCAGATGCAACAAGTGCTTTTGAACCAAAGTTGGAGTTAGAGTTTGTAACTGACTGGTCACCACCACTTTCTGTTGCGAAGTGTTCTGCATAACCAATTGCGAAGATAGAAACGTTTTGAATGAACGCTTCATTAATGGTTTTGATGTGGAAGTTACGATATGATGGTTTGAAGATTGCTCTGGAGTTATTGCTTATTGTTTCATTTCCAGATTTGGTGCTGTCATCATATTCACCAGTGGTTGAATTATAAACAACGAATGCATTATCATCCTTCTGAAGTCCAATACCCGTAAACTGGGCGATGACCATTGATTTAAATCCACTTGCTTTGTTTCCATCAGCAAGAACACCACACATTCCATACACAGAACGTAGAGAGATGTTGAAGATGTATGGTGATGCTGATGTAACAGTATCGGATGATAAAGTCAGTGATGCATTGGTAACACTTGGAAGTGCAAGTGTTGGTGTATTTTGAACTTGATACTTGAAGTTTGTATCATCAATCCTATCAGTAACAACGAACTGACCATTGTAAGTTGATTCAGAAACATTACGAATTCTAAATGCAGTATCAACATCAAGACCACTTACAGTTGATGCAGTGGTAACAGTGATTGTTGTAGTTGCACTGATTCCATCACCAGCCTTGATACTAGTGATTCCAACTTCACCACCCGTTGGTCCAACAATACGATATTCATCAATCTTTGGTTGAATATCAAGACCAGAACTTGGATAATCAGGTTCAATCGCACGACCTGATGACTGACCATAAGCAAGTCCAACTTTTTCATAGTACATATCCAGATCTGTACGATCTGTAGAATATGAACCAATAAAGGTATCATTAATACTTACATCATTTGTACCATCAGCATATTCAAAACAAGTAAGTTTATGATGAGAGAAGTTAGGAACAAATAAGTTGGAAGTATAATCAATAAAACACTGTCCATTTGGATCTGCATCAAACAGAGAGAACTGCCAGAAGTAACAACCACCAGTTACACGGAAAATTGTAGAACGTTCAATATTATTGTTTGTTGGATCTGGAACATACTTTGGACGAATCTTTGTTTTACGAAGGTCTAGTCCAACAATTGAAGTACCACGAGGAACAATGACACCACCGTGAATACTATTCAGTTTGTAGAGAGCATTATTCGTGGTTGTTAAATCAAAGTTAGTTGTTAAATCAAAAGGTGGGAAATCATTTGAAGTTGTTCCATCTCTTAATTTAAAATTATTTGAACCATCTGGAATCCATCCAGGACGGTTATCTACAAGGTGATCACCAGGATATAAAAGAATTGTTGTTTTGCCGAATCTATCGTTGTTTAATCCGCGCTGATATGAGAATCTTGATGCTTCAATTAAAGCACGTTGAATCGTTTTAAATGGGCGAGTCAGTGAATTTCCCTGATTTTCAATACTATCCGTCGAATCTAAACTATTAGCATCTACGTATAAAATCGTCCCGCGCACGGACTTCAAGAAATTATCTAATCTAGAGAGACCCATTTTCTATTACTTTAATAAGTTCCTTATGACTTATTTATCGTCTTCGGTTATTGGTCTTCTGGTTACCATCCATTTTTTATGATGCAATCTGACCCCTCTTGCAACCTCTCTTATTTTGCAAGGATTTAAATTATTTTTCTTACAAAAATCAGTATAAAAAATTGTCTCTACATTATCTCCACTTGGAGAAATAAAGGTATAAACATATTCGCAATTTGATAATTTTATTTTTTTCTTATGTTCTTTTGTTTTCTTTTTCCCTTTTCTACACTTACTCCATTGCTTTTTAAGTTCTTCGCTTCTTTTTAATCCCAAATTAGTTTTAATTCCAATTAGATGAGTATCATCTAGGTTCAAAAGTTTAATCCATTTTTTTATATTACTATAGTTTCCTCCACCCTTTTTTCTATCTAGTTTTTGTAGTATTTGTATAATATTTTTCGATTCTTTTACAGCAGTGATAAACTTTTCTTGAAATTCTGGATGGTATATTTTATATTCGTCTCTACCCCATTTCGAAAACTTTTCCGTAACCATTTTAAGTTTATTAGCAAAATGAGGATTTTTATCTACTTTATAAAAATTATGCAAATCAACTTCTGCTTTTAAAGCTTCCTCTGCACTATCGAAGGTTTCTAATATAATTTTTTCTGTTGGTTTAAAAGTCTTATCTCTGTAACTTCCAAAATACTTTACATCTTCTTCTGGAAGGCACCAACACTCTCTTTTTCCTATGTACCCTCTACCCCAAGGTTCATAAGAATAATAGACATAGAAATACTTTTGTTTATCCATAACTGCTTCTAAATTCGGGTCGCATTAATATTTATAATAAAAGAGGGTGGATTGCTCCACCCAACTCTAAAAAGTGCGACCCAATTAGAGCATTTTTATTTAGCACATAGAGTGCAGCGAATCCTTCACACGGACTTACTAATTATATCACTTCTCCTCTTTCCACGTCAAGCGTTTTTTCAATTCCTTATCAAACACCATTATGTATCTGTGTTTGCGACTTCTTTCTTTCCATTCACCCTCCGAGCCCTTGATTCTTCCACGAGAGTGTTTAGTTCCGTCTGAATAATAGAAGTCTTTTTTTGGATCTGTGAGACCCGCATATGTAAAGTTGCAAGCGCGATAGATTGTACCAGAATGGTAATCGCAATCAGCATAGGAAATGATTGCCTTGACATCAGTTTCCTTTCGCAGTTGCTTAATCGATTTCGCAACGAACCAAGACGTGATGTTGTATTCGTCCAACTGGATCGTAGGGTGTATACAAAGTCTTGATAATTCAAATAGTCCTTCTTGTTCATTTCTTTCTAATCCAAATGCTCCTTGTGCAATTTCTGGTACAGGTAGTCCTGTAAAAATACAAACTCCCTGAACACCACCAATATTCAAAGGAGAAAAATCATTATGTTTAAACAGACCATAATTATAACCTGATTTGAAAGATTTGGAAATATCTTTCAGGTAATGATACTGTAATAGAATATCTTCTGCTTGTTTCTTGGAAACTTTATCAATGTAAAAATCAGTTTTTGCCATTCATCATATATTCTACCGTATTTGCTACGTCATTCATAGCATCACGTAAATTTGGTCTCTGCCCCGATTCTTGTCTTACAACTGGACGGGAATCATCGCATAGTGTCCAACGCCATTGGTTCATATCTTTACAATGCCAGAGATTTATTTTAATTGTACTACTCCCTTCCTAAACATAATGCCAAGTTTTTTCTTTTACAATATAAGAAATTGTAGTTCTACTAACTCCGTATAACTCGCATATTCTTGTAGAAAATTTATTAACAGTTTCTCCACTTGTATTATGCCACATTGTTTTGATTTCGTCAACCTGTTTAATAGTTAAATGTGGTTTTCCTCCGTATCTTCCCCTATTTTTTATATTTTTATCTAAAATATTATCTCTTTGAGTTCCAACATAAAGATTATCCAAAAAATTTATATTAGGGTGATTTAAATTTTCATATTTATGAAGGATTTGCATTCCAGGTTTATAATCATTTAAAAAGTTTCTTCCAACCAATTGATGTATAAGTTTATTACCTCCACTTTTTCCACCAACCATAACCCCCCAATAATATTTTCCCTGCTTATAATGACTTAACCATCTACCATTTCCCTTAACACTACTCCAAATTCTTCCTTTTGTTGTGATAAAGTATCCAGGATATTCTTTTAATTCTTTACATTCTTCATCATCACCAAGTTGATGGATAAAATTATACTTGGACATAGTTCTACTCTAGATGTCTGCATAGGTATTTATATGATAAAAGAGGGATTTTCACCCTCTTCCTGAAGTTTGCAGACATCCAGGTATCATTATTTAGGTTCATTCTTCTGATACTCCAGTTTAATCCAATTTATAAGAGCATTTAACTCCATCATAAAAGCATCATTAACTTTGACATCTTCCAAATCTTGATATGTTTCTTTAAGTTCTTTAAATGCTTGTACTTTTCTTAAGGTATCTTCTTTGTAATATTCTAGTGCTTCAATAGCAAGTTGTCTATCTCTTTGTGAAATTAATGACATTTTAGAGTTTTTATAAAACTTAAGCTCCCAGACGGAATTGAACCATCCTCTCCTGATTACAAGTCAGGTACATCGCCACTAAATGCTTTAGGAGCAAAAATTAATCTGCTGGTAAAACTTCAGGATTCTCCAATTCTACATCAAAAAGCATAGGATGGCAAAGTTCATCAATTAGATAAAATGAGGAACGATACAAATCTTCGGGTTCATAAGACCTTTCATAATTTGCTGCCTCTACAACTTCTGATGTGTGAAGTGCTGTATGAGGTAATTCATCAAACGTAAATGGAATATGATTGATAAAGTACATCAGTACAATTTGAGTTTTGTTGTTGTACCAACAGTAAGCAGTATCTATGCGATATTTCATAGAATTAACTTGCTTTTGTTTATTTAGAGTGTGAACTCTAATACCCGTGGACAGATTCGAACTGTCGCTTGAACGATTTTAAGTCGTTTGCCTCTTCCGCTGGGCTACACGGGCATAAAATCACGCTTGATACGTGATAGGATTATACTTGAGGAATTCCCAAAATGTTAACTTCATTTCTTTTTGTGTCATTCCACAGTGTTTTGCTGCTTTTGGTAAATTCCATTTAGCAGTAAAAAGTGCTTCATTTGACTCTCTTACGTTCTCTGGGGTAGTTTTCACAGGAACTTCTTGTAGGGTTGCTTTGTTGATTTTGTATAGATTCATACTTTTCAAAAAAGTATCGTGTGAGAAAATTTACCGGGAATTTTTTTGGACCTAAAATGGAACTTAAAGTGGATTTGAGTATGAGAGTGTTTCTTCATCCACTGTAGCACGAACAAAGTCTAGCACGTTCATAAACTCTTCAACCGTTTCACAGCACACTTGCTTTTCTGACCCTTCACTAGAATACAGATACACAGTACGCTTCAAAGGATCAACCACGCATCGTGACAGGTACTCGTCTTGCATTTGTTCGCTTGTTGATTACCTGGTTATCATAGCACGGTCAGGGTTGGTCGTCAACGGGCTGCCACTGCGTATTTCTGCGGTCATAGTCCCATCCACCAATAAGGAACTGCTGGTTATCACCAGGATAATCATCAGGAGTTTCCCCATCATAAACAACGTGTAGTTTTTCTTCGTGATTCATTGGATTAATCCATCTTGCTGCCCAGACTTCATAGTAGCAATTAATATTAGCACCAAGACCAGAACGAATAATAATATTTTTACCCCATTCAATTTTTTCTACAATCAAATCTTGAGAGTATCCAATTTGAGTTAAAGTAACAGTGATGGTTTCTGGATCAACTAATCCTTCCCAATATTCTGGAAGTTCAATTACATTTGAATCCTTAAGTTTTCCACGTACATAAATTCCTGCTTCAGGCCCTTCTGCAATAACGTGGCGAATTCTTTTTCCTTTTTGTTTAACGTGAGGAATATCAAATGGAAGAACTTTATTTCCACTTGCAACGCCATTCAAGTTTCCATTGAACACTGGTGCTGTTGCTTGAACAGTAATTGTTAAATTATCTATTTTACCATTTGAATGATAATATGGACGGCAAGCATCTGCAGGATAACGACTCTGATCCATATTGCCATACCAAATATATTCGGGATCCGTCATCGGAACCCCCCATCCCCCTGCTGCTTTATCACAGTTTTTTCCACTTGCAGATGGTACAAATTCTCCTGGAAATTCGGCGTTTTCTGGTTGTCCTGGTGCGGGCATTTTTACTCTCCTTTTCTAACGTCATAGTGATATCCAGAAACAGAATATTCATCATTGTTTCCTGGATAATCTGATGGGCTTTCTCCTTCATATTCTGGAATCAATCGTTCACCATCCATACGAGTTCCAAAAATATGATAGAAGCAATGAATAGGAATTCCACTTCTTGATTGAAGATAGACTTTTTCTTCATCAATTCTTTTTACGATTACATCTTGATGTGCTCCAATGGGGGTTAAAGACACAGTAATCGTCGTAAAATCAACAAGTTTCTTCCAGTATTGTGGAAGTTCAATTTCAGTTCTGTTGAGAACCTTACCTCTTACATAAACATCATTTGATGGTCCTTCGGGGCAGGTGTGGCGAAGTCTCCACCCTTCTTTTGTTGGGTGAGGAATATCAAAGTTTTTCTTTGCTGCAAGAATGTGTCCACCACAGTTGGAAATTACATTACCTGCAGCAATAACATCTCCACCCGCTTGCATTCTGAAATTCACATCAAGGTTTCCCATCACCGCAGC
>Ga0222712_10007828_pt1 | contig 10232 bp, 9 predicted proteins | sample C33_657DmetaG_FD_165043 | JGI IMG/M metagenome (GOLD analysis project Ga0222712, IMG submission 165043) | Estuarine water microbial communities from San Francisco Bay, California, United States - C33_657D | ecosystem: Environmental > Aquatic > Marine > Unclassified | place: USA: California...
TATTTCACCTGAAGGTGATCGAGGAATGGTTGCTTTCCAAGCTAAAAACAGAATAGTAACCACTGTTGTTCTAAATATCGATAAGTACCCAGAAATTGATCCATACTTCCCTAACGACTTAACTGATCACGTTGTAATAAATAAGCAAGACTTAGTTGACGCAACTCGTCGCGTTGAATTGATTATTAACGAATCGGCAGACACAATCAAATATCTTTTTGAGTCTGATCACGTGGAACTTGAGTCGATTAGCTCTGAGAACAACGCAACTGAATCTGTCCCGGCAACACTGAGTGGCAACCCAGTTCGTTTGAGATTCAAGCCAGGTCTATTCCAAGACGGTCTGAACCAAATCAGTAGTGAGTTTGTAAAAATAGAATTCACTAAGAGTACTCGCGGCGAGGATCGTCCTGGTCCAATCATCATGTCGAGTCAGACATCAAAAGATGCAGCTTCACCTGACACTTACCGTTATCTTTTAAATCCAAACTTCCTAAAGTCATAATTCCAGAGAGGACACCATGCACATCGGTTTAGTTGGCCTTGGCAAAATGGGTGGCAACATGCGCACCCGACTTCGTAACAGGGGAATCGAAGTTACCGGTTATTCAACCAACCCAACCGTGAGTGATGTCGCCAGTCTTGAAGAGATGGTGAAGTCACTACCGAGTCCAAGAACAGTCTGGATCATGGTGCCACACGGTGACGCTACCGATTCGGTGATTAACTCGTTAGAGAACCTTCTCGAATCAGGTGATCTAATTATCGAAGGTGGTAACTCGAGGTTCAGTGATGATATTCGTCACGCTGAGCAGCTTTCAGCAAAGGGAATTGGATATCTAGACTGCGGTGTTTCTGGCGGTGTTTGGGGTCTGGAAAACGGTTACGGACTAATGGCCGGTGGCGACAGCAAACTAATCGAGCGAGCTATGCCAATTTTTGATGCACTAAGACCTGAGGGTGAAAGATCAGAGTCTTTTGTCCATGTTGGTGATGTTGGTGCGGGACACTACGCCAAGATGGTTCACAACGGAATTGAATACGCGATGATGCAGGCATTTGCAGAAGGCTATGAGCTCCTTGAGAAGAAGGAAATCATCAAGGATGTCCATGGCACTTTTGCAGCTTGGCAAAAGGGAACCGTAGTCCGTTCATGGCTTCTAGACCTGCTGGTAAAGGCCTTGGCAGAAGACCCAGGTTTGAAGCAGATCAAGGGCTATGTTGAAGATTCTGGTGAGGGTCGTTGGACTGTTGAGGAAGCCATCGCTAATTCCGTGCCAACACCGGCTATCACTGCAGCCCTTTTCGCAAGGTTCACTAGTCGTCAAGATGATTCGCCAGCAATGAAAGCTGTAGCTGCTTTGCGTAACCAGTTCGGTGGTCACGCTGTTAAAAAAGCAGAGTAGGTTTTGAAAGATGCACATAAAGCATCTGAACTTGGTGAACGTTAGAAATTATTCGTCAGTAGATATCTCTCTGAAACCTGGCACTAATCTACTTATCGGTGGCAACGGTGAGGGCAAGACCACATTAGTTGAGTCAATTATTTATTCGTCACTGCTTAAGAGCCACCGAGTTTCCAGCTTCATCCCGATGATTCAAAAAGGAAAAACTCAAGCACTGGTTAGGGCGCTGGCTGGATTTCAAGATCGGGAGAATTTGATTGAGGTTGAATTAAATATTGATTCACCTAACCGGGCAAAAGTAAACAGAAGTGACTTAGCTAGACCGAGGGAAATCCTTGGCTACATCAAAACCGTTTTCTTCACACCTGAAGATAGGGAGTTAGTCGCCGGTGATCCTTCAGACAGAAGAAACTTCCTCGATGATTTAATGCTGCAGTTTAGTCCTAGACTGCTAGCCACCCAGAGTGAATATGACCGAGCATTAAAGCAACGTAACAGCCTGTTGAAGACTTCAAGAAATTTACCGAAGGACTCACCAGGTCTTTCGACTTTGTATGCGTGGGATGAATCTTTAGTGAAGCTAGGTTCAGAGATTATTGCTCAGCGTTTTGAACTTGTTGAGAAAATCAAACCATTGGTTACCCAAATTTATAAACAGATTTCAGGCGATGAACGACAGGCAGAGATTGCTCTCGTAACCTCGGTGCTTTCATCCGGGTTGGATGTCGATGAGGAGGAAGCTGTTCTCACCACTACAGATAGGCAGTGGATTGCTGAAAAGTTTCAAGCTCGACTTGAGGAGCTAAGACCCAGAGAGCTGGAGCGGGGAATCACTTTGGTTGGACCTCACCGCGATGATCTGAAACTCATGTTGGGGGAGTTTCCCGCCAAGGGATACATCAGTTACGGTGAAGGGTGGTCTTATGCGATAGCACTGAAGTTGGCTAGCGCGCAGCTACTTAGAACCGAATCTCAGTCGGGTGATCCAATATTGATTTTGGACGATGTATTCTCTTCACTAGACGATATGCGTCTGCAGGGGTTGATGAACCTGATCAGTGATTATGAGCAGGTAATCATCACCGATGCAATTAGAGGAAATCAAACTCTTTTTGACTCATGCAGTATTTTTGAAATCAAGGACGGGCAGGTGACTCAACTTCAATGAGTGATAAACCTGACATTGCCGTCGACTTCTACTACAAAGTTAGAGCCGCACTCACTGGTCAAATGAGCAGAGATGCTAAACGCCGTGAGAAGAACAGTCGTCAAAACTCCAAACCATTTGATGCTGGCAGAGCACCGAAGAAGGTCGGGGAGAGCCTAGACAACCTCATCAAAACTTTTGGTTGGCAGGGCAAGGTTGCCGAGGGGGACCTATTTGCCAACTGGAAGGAAATAGTAGGCGACCGGGTCGCCCAGAACAGCTATCCAGAGGATTTCAGCAAAGGCGTGCTTTTGATCAGGTGTAAAAGTACGGCTTGGGCTACCCAATTGAGGCAGATGACTGGCGATATTTTGGTCAAAATCAAGGAGCGAACCCCTGATTTAGAGGTCAAAGAAATCAAAGTTATCGGCCCTACCGCACCCAGTTTTAAGCGTGGTTTAAGATCGGTTCCAGGACGGGGACCCAGGGACACCTTCGGTTAAGAGAACCCCTTTATTTACTAGGGCTTCAGCGAGTTTTCCACAGGCTAAATACCCCACATTTAAGCCTAATTTTGGTACTTTTTAGCCTCTTAAAAAGGTAGAATTTACTAGTCAGCAACCCCGGATTTAAGTCAGCTATTTTGGCTGCAGTCGTGAGGGCCCGACTAGAGCAATAAGGAGCAGTACCCCCATATGTCTGAACCCAAAGAAGGCTACGATGCCTCGAATATTCAAGTCCTAGAAGGGCTTGAGGCGGTTCGTAAACGCCCTGGAATGTATATCGGTTCCACTGGCCCTAGGGGATTGCACCACTTGGTCTATGAGATCGTGGACAACGCGGTCGATGAAGCTCTAGCTGGTCACTGTAAAAATATTGATGTCGTCATCACTAAAGATGGTTGGGTCAAAGTTGCCGATGATGGCCGTGGCATTCCAGTCGACATGCACCCTACAGAAAACAAACCAGCCGTAGAAGTTGTTCTGACTGTTTTGCACGCCGGTGGAAAATTTGGTGGCGGCGGTTACGCAGTTTCCGGTGGTCTTCATGGTGTTGGTGCTTCAGTAGTGAATGCGCTTTCAACCGATCTTAAAGTCACGATTGCTCGCAATGGTTTTATTTGGACACAGTCTTATCGTTCAGGTGTTCCTACTGCACCACTTAAGAAAGGTAAGGAAGCCGACTTCACTGGAACAGTGATTGAGTTTCTCCCAAACCCAGAAATTTTTGAAACCGTTGACTTTGATTACGAAACTCTTCGTGCTCGTTTCCAGCAGATGGCTTTTCTAAATAAAGGTTTGAGCATTTCTCTCTTCGATGAGCGAAGTGAAAGAAGTGACAAGTACTTGTATGAGCAGGGTCTAAAAGATTATGTTCAGTATTTAAACTCGTCAAAGAAAACTGAAATCATTCACGATGAGATCATCTCTTTTGAATCCGAAACAAAAGAGAAAAACATGTCTTTGGAAATTGCGATGCAGTGGACCGGTGGTTACAACGAAGGTGTCCATACTTACGCAAACACGATTAACACTCACGAGGGTGGAACCCACGAAGAAGGTTTCAGAGCAGCGCTAACATCTCTCATCAATAAGTATTCTCGCGAAAAGGGTTTGCTTAAAGAAAAAGACGAAAACTTAGCTGGTGAAGATGTTCGTGAAGGTTTGACCGCGGTTATTTCGATCAAGCTGGCTGAGCCACAGTTCGAAGGTCAAACTAAAACCAAACTTGGTAACACCGAGGCGAAAGCTTTTGTTCAGAAAATCACCAACGAGAAACTCTCTGACTGGTTTGGTAAAAACCCTAACGCTGCCAAGGAAATTTGTAAGCGGGCAATTGCAGCTGCTTCGGCAAGAATTGCAGCGCGTAAAGCTAGAGACGCAACCAGACGAAAGAGCTTCCTAGAGTCAACCGGCATGCCAGGTAAATTGCGTGACTGTTCCTCGAGAGACCCTAAGCTTTCAGAAATCTACATTGTTGAGGGTGACTCAGCTGGTGGTTCGGCTATGCGCGGAAGAGATCCAGAGACTCAGGCGATTTTGCCTCTGCGTGGAAAAGTTTTGAATGTTGAAAAAGCTGGGCGTGAACGAGCTGAAAAGAACAGTGAAGTCCAAGCCCTCATCACCGCTTTTGGAACTGGTATTGGATCGGATCTTGATATCAGCAAGATCAGATATCACAAGTGCATTTTGATGGCCGACGCCGATGTTGACGGTCAACACATTAGAACTTTGTTACTTACCCTGCTCTACCGTTTCATGAGACCAATCATTGAGTATGGCTACGTTTATCTGGCTCAGCCACCGCTGTATCGAATCAAGTGGTCTAATGCGGAACACGAGTATGTATACACCGACGCAGAGCGTGATGACAGGCTTGCTGCCGGTCAACTAGAGGGCAAGAAACTACCTAAAGAGAATTCAATCCAGCGTTACAAGGGTCTGGGAGAGATGGACTATGACGAGCTCTGGGCCACCACCATGGACCCGGCTCGAAGGACACTGCTTCAAGTAACCCTGGATGATGCTGCCCGTGCTGACGAGATTTTCTCTACTCTGATGGGTGACGACATTGATCTTCGCAGAACCTTTATTCAACAAAACGCAAAGGATGTTCGCTTCCTAGACATCTAGAGCGAGGGATAACTTATGACAGAAAACCAAGAACCACAGCACGATCGAATTGAGCAGGTCGACCTAAACGTCGAGATGCAACGCTCATATCTCGACTACGCGATGAGCGTTATTGTTGGTCGCGCGCTACCTGATGTTCGTGATGGTTTGAAACCGGTTCACCGTCGAGTTATCTATGGAATGTATGACGGTGGGTATCGCCCAGACAAACAGTTCAGTAAGTGTTCTCGTGTTGTCGGTGAAGTTATGGGTCAGTTCCACCCGCACGGTGACGGCGCTATTTATGACACCCTGGTTCGCCTGGTTCAAGAGTGGAACCTGCGTTACCCACTGGTAAATGGTCAAGGTAACTTTGGTTCTCCTGGTAACGATGGTGCAGCTGCTCCACGTTACACAGAATGTCGTATGGCACCGTTGGCCATGGAAATGGTTCGTGACATCGATGAAGACACTGTCAATTTCCAAGATAACTACGACGGTAGAACTCAAGAACCAGTAGTACTACCTAGCCGTATTCCAAATCTTCTTATCAACGGATCTATCGGAATTGCTGTTGCGATGGCAACCAACATTCCTCCACACAACCTTCGTGAAGTAGCCGCTGGGGCTCAGTGGGCGCTTGCTAACCCAGAAGCTTCTAAAGAAGAACTGCTTGAAGCTTTGATGGAGAGAATCAAGGGACCGGATTTTCCAACCTCAGCAACTATTTTGGGAACCCAAGGAATCAAGGACGCTTATCGAACCGGTCGAGGTTCGATCACTATGCGAGCGATTGTTAATGTTGAGGAGCTTCAAGGCAGAACCTGTTTAGTTGTTACTGAACTTCCATATCAGGTAAACCCTGACAACCTAGCCCTAAAGATTGCTGAGCTGGTTAAGGAAGGTCGCATCAATGGCATCGCAGATATTCGCGATGAGACCTCAGGTAGAACCGGTCAGCGTCTAGTTTTGATTCTGAAGAAAGACGCGGTTGCTCAGGTTGTTCTAAATAACCTTTACCGCTTCACCCCATTGCAAGAAAACTTCAGCGCAAACATGTTGGCCCTGGTTGACGGTGTTCCGAGAACTCTGAGCCTTGATGCCTTTATCACTCATTGGATTGATCACCAGATCGAAGTTATCGTCAGAAGAACCCAGTTCAGACTGCGCAAAGCAGAAGAGCGTGCCCACATTCTTCGTGGCTACCTCAAAGCGTTGGATGCTCTTGATGAAGTGATTGCACTCATCCGTCGCAGCGCAACTGCTGATGATGCACGCGAAGGTCTTATCAAGCTGCTCAAGATTGATGATCTGCAGGCTCGAGCCATTCTAAATATGCAGCTGCGCCAGCTGGCTGCACTGGAGCGCCAGAAGATTGTTGATGAGGCAGCTGAACTTGAGGCCCTAATCATCGAATACAAGGCGATTATTGCTGACCCTGTAAGACAGCGCAGCATCGTTAGCGAAGAGCTTGAAGAGGTTGTAAAGCGTCACGGTGATGAAAGAAGGACCGTCATTCTTCCTGATGAGGGCGAAGTTGGCGACCTGGATCTAATCCCTGAGGAAGAGATGGTAATCACCATTACTCGCGGTGGTTACATCAAGCGCACTAAGAGCGATAACTATCGTTCGCAGCACCGCGGTGGTAAAGGTGTTAAGGGAGCTAGTCTTCGAGCCGATGACATCGTTGAACACTTCTTCGTGACCACCACTCACCACTATCTGCTTTTCTTTACCGATAAGGGTCGTGTCTATCGAGCTAAGGCTTACGAAGTTAATGAAGCTGGAAGAGATGCGAAGGGTCAGCACTTAGCTAATCTGCTTGCTTTGCAACCAGACGAAAAGATTGCATCTGTTTTGGATATTCGCGATTACCAGCAAGCCGAATATTTACTGTTAGCTACCAAGAAAGGTCTGGTTAAGAAGACCACTCTCGAAGCGTATGACACAGCAAGAACCGGTGGCGTAATCGCAATCAAACTCAAAGACGGCGACGAAGTTATTTCAGCTCAACTGGTAAACCAGTCTGATGACCTCCTGCTGGTCTCAAGTAAAGGTATGTCAATTCGCTTCTCAGCCAGCGACGAATCTTTGCGGCCGATGGGTAGAGACACTTCGGGTAACATCGGTATGCATTTCCGTGAAGGTGATCAATTACTTTCAGCAGATGTTATTACTGATAAGGGTTACGTATTTGTGGTCACCGCTGGAGGTTTCGCTAAGCGAACCTCAGTCGAAGAATATCGCCTGCAAAACCGTGGTGGCATTGGCATTAAGGTCGCCAAGCTAGAAGAGCGTCGTGGCGACATTGTTGGAGCACTAATTGTTGAAGAGGACGACGAGGTGCTTATAGTCTTGGCCAGCGGTAGAGTGGTCAGGTCGGCTGTGAGTGAGGTTCCTGCTCGTGGTCGTGACACCATGGGTGTCGTTTTTGCCCGTTTCGAAGATGACGATTCGGTTCTAGGATTGGCTAAGAACAGTGAGCGCAACCTGGTCCCTGACACATCAGCAGTTACGGTCATACCTGAAGAGGCAGGAGAGTAAATGAGTATATTTTCACGAGCAGTAAAACGCAGTGAATCATCGACCGCTAAGCCGGTGAACCTGAAGTTAGTTAAAGTTAACTTCTGGTCAGCTGTCCGCTTCGCCTTCGTTCTAACTGTTGCAATGGGCATCGGACTTGTAGTTGCCCTAACCATCGTTTTCTTGATCATGAACGTAGCGGGTTTTAGTAACCTGCTAAAGAGCTTTGTCGGCCTAGAGGTCACTTTGCCTGCGGTTTTGTCTGTAGCGCTCAGTATCGCCTTATTCATCATCTTGGTCGGCACAATCCTGGCTGGAGTCTGGGCAGCAATATTCAACATTGTTGCCCGAATTACAGGCGGAGTTTCAGTAGGGTTTACCAATAACTAAATTGGGTTTGAGGCTTTTGCCTTAATCCGATAAGGTTAAATCTGCTCTACGGGCCTATAGCTCAGGTGGTTAGAGCGCTTCACTGATAATGAAGAGGTCGGAGGTTCAAGTCCTCCTAGGCCCACCAGGAAGCACTCTCACTGAGATGGCTTCCGAATGGGGACTTAGCTCAGTTGGTAGAGCACCTGCTTTGCAAGCAGGGGGTCAGGGGTTCGACCCCCCTAGTCTCCACAAGTGGAAAGACCAGTCAGAAATGGCTGGTCTTTTTGCTTTTTTGCTAGCATTTACTAAAGATTTGTTGCTCATTTAAACACGGGGGATCATTGAAAATCCAGAAAATCGCTGCCGCCACTGCCGCACTATTCATCCTCACAACACTCTTCACCGGGTGTGCTTCTAAAACTCCAATCGGTGATGCGAAGATGTCCGGGGAACCAACCAATTCAGCCTCTCCGTCGGAAAGCAATTCACCTGCTCCATCAGAAACTAATTCCATTGATCCGATTTCTTATATGGAAAAAGGTAAAGCAAGGATTATTCAAAACGATTTGGATGATGAGTTTCTAACTATCGCTCAGCGCAGCTGCACTAAGGCTTTGGAAGATGGTCTAATTCACAAGAATCCAATTAACGTTACTTACTTCCAGCAGAGCACCAACTCCGATTCAGTTTCATACTGGCCGCTATCGCAGGTAACCGTTGCCAAGGAAGGCAAGCTTGCCACTGGCATTTATTTCAACTATCTTCCGGCTTTCTTTGACCCTTGCGACATGATGATTCAAGGCGCACTCCTGGAAGATCCCACCGATAGCAAAGTCCTTGAGCACAGCCTAAAAAAGAATAAGGACGGCTCATACTATTGGGGACAACACCATGGCGGCGAGAGTTTTGACTTCAACACTTATCGCGTTGGCGACGACGGTTTGTTCTCGTGGGTTGGCGACAACATTTTTCAAAACACTGTCAGTTACGGGCCGCTAACTCAAGAACAGCTGGACTACTTCAAATAGTTGTTTCAGTGACTAACATTTAGTTATGACGAAACCAACAGCCCTAAAAACTTTTATCTGGTTCCCAGGCAACATGGATTATGCTCTAGCTTTCTATGAAGCGACCTTCACTGATTTCAAGATTCATTCGGAGAATAGACCTGATCCAGCTAAGCCTCGCTTCACAGCGGACTTCAGTATCTATGGGCACAACTTCATTGGCATGAATTGGCCTGGGGGAGATGCATTTACTAACGCCATTTCACTGTCACTAAATGTTGATGGTCAGGATGAAGTCGACCGACTTTGGGATGCCATTACTGCCAAGGGTAAGCCAGGGCAGTGTGGGTGGTGTGAAGATGAGTTTGGTTTGACCTGGCAGGTAAGTCCAATTCAAATGCGTGACCATTTAGAGAACCCGGATCGAGCTAAAGCAGAATTCGCAAACAACGCTCTGAGGAAGATGACTAAAATCATCATCGATGACCTCTATGAGAAGTAAATAACTTAACCAGCTGGATTAGAAGTAGCCTTAGAAGATGAAGAGAATATTCCTGGGTTTAGCGCTGGTTAGCTTATTGACCGGTTGTTCCAGCCCAACACCATCACCTACTCCTACCAAAACGAAAACTCAAGCTCAGATCGAGCAAGACTTTCTAAAGATCGCTGATGACTCCTGCGCTAAGGCGCAAGCCGAGAACATCATCGAAGAAGTTGCTGATGGCTCTAGAATCATCGCCCTTGCTAAGTCAAATGCCTACAAGGATTACAGCGCTATTTACATCGACGCTGACGGTAAAGTTCAGGTCATATATGAACTAGAACTGGCGGTTTGTGGTCCCGGCTATCTTATTTCCATGATGGAGGAAGCCAACCATGACAACAGTGGTGACTACGAACATCACATCAAACTAAACAGCGATGGAACATACACCTGGACTCAACACTCCTACGGAACTGAGAGCGGTTTAGAAGACACCATCTTCACCGTTAATTCGGGTCTGATTACAGCAGCTGTCACCCCCGCATACAGCTACAGCTTCAGCTATGGCCCGATCTCTGATGCGGATATGCAAACCTTCCAAGCTGCAATCGATGCCGAGTTGGAAAGGCTGAACCAATAGAGCTTAGGGGTGTCACGGAGGCAGATATCGAGATCTTCTTC
>Ga0222712_10007829_pt1 | contig 10232 bp, 10 predicted proteins | sample C33_657DmetaG_FD_165043 | JGI IMG/M metagenome (GOLD analysis project Ga0222712, IMG submission 165043) | Estuarine water microbial communities from San Francisco Bay, California, United States - C33_657D | ecosystem: Environmental > Aquatic > Marine > Unclassified | place: USA: California...
CAAGGTAGGCCCAGCAAAGAATTTGAGCCTTCATTTTTATCATTGCTCAAATCCGCAATTGCCTTAACTGGGGATAGACCAAAAAGAGTTTTTGTGATAAGTATTCCGGACTGGGGTATAACTCCATTTGCATCGGGGCGTGATAGAAAAGAGATAGCCAACGAAATAGACGCGTATAATTTGGTGTGTGAAAAAAATGCAAAAGCACAAGGTGCTAATTTTATCAATATTACTGATGCCTACCGTTTAGATGGCGCTAAACCAGATTATTTATCGGGTGACGGTCTTCATCCTTCTAAGCTCGAATACACCAAGTGGGCCATTAAGTTAACCCAGCAAATAGTGAATATATTAGAGGCAGGTGGATAGCAATAAAAATAGATGCTAGTTAATCAGATAGCTGTATACTAAATTAGAGGTGAATATAATAAGATAAGGGAGTAATGATAACATCAACAGAGAGAAAAATGAGGTAAATCAATTAAAAAATCATTTACCAAGTATTTGCGAACATGTATTACAAAAATAAATTTCCTCCCGATCAACTTGTTTTATTGTCCCTTTTGCATCATTCATCATACACTTAGAATTACCACTCGTGCAATGATTTAATCCTAGATTATGCCCAATCTCATGAAGACAAATCTTTTTTAATCTTTCATTAAAAACGTTCAATGATACATTCTTTTTTATTCGAAATGTGGAAATTACACATGTAGATCCGGGACGATAGCCTAATCCAAAGATTCCATATTCCTTAATATCTCCTTTTTTAAATGCGATATCCTTATCCGTTATTATTAATAAATTCTCTTTTGATTTGTACTTTGCTAAAATTCTACTTGCCTCATATCTAGTTTTACTGTCTGCTAGAATATCTTTGGTATATGGCACTTTGGGTTTTACAACACACTTGTACCCGTAGAATTTTAATACTGCATTTTCAATAACCTTGGTAATATCGTTACTAACATTTCCAAGGGGTAAAATATGGATTACTTTTTGAGCATTTAGACTAAAATTTGCACAAAAAAGAAATGTCAAAAATACTAGTAACGGTTTATTAATCATATAAAAATATATTTACTTAGAACAATATTTTACAACGAGAATTAGAACTAACACAAACGCTGCCACCCTAAGTATTCTTTTAGTTTGAACTTTCGGGGAAATTAAAGCAAATAAAATAAGTACAGAAGCTAAAATTCCAATTAGGTAATACATAACATTAATTAATATATTATAAAATTATTTTTTGTAAATTAATAAATACTAACAATAATTATAACTTAAAATAGAGAAAAATAAGAATACACAGCATAATTTATTTTTTTTTATAAATAACGACACATTTTTCAATTAGAAGGCCAATTGAATCAAAAAGCTCATTGTTGAGCCAACAGGGAACAATCAATATGCTCAATAAGTTTATTCAAAAAGTTAAAGCAGAAGCGAATATTTGAAATTTTCTGTAAAAAAAGAGAGTTTATAATTTTATAAGTTCAAATTATAGATTTTAAGAATTAAATTTTCCTGAATAAAAACCAAAAAGGGGAGTTAGGAGATGTTCCAATTCTAATTTTTTTTGTGTGTTTACCAGATTGATATTTATTTTGAGATAAATTATGTTTTCTCATAGCTGCTCCCTTAATATGCATCATTGGGTTACAGGAATAAAAAAATAATGTACTGAATATAAATAGAAAAACTTTTTTATACATAAATACAATTTATTTTATCAAGAAATTAAAATATAATTTTAAAAATACATAATATACCAATAAATTTATATAGAAAATTGTTAATATTAAAATAAACATGTTCACCCCCCTCCCCAAAAAAAATATGAAGTTCCAAAAGAATTTCTAAGGAAAATGTATTATAAGTCTTAATTGAACTAATGAACAAGAATATAATGATTACAGTAAGGTTAACGTATATGTTTGGAGGGCCCTTTGTTGCCATTTATCTAAACAAAATTATAGGAAATAAAATTAGTTTCCTTTTACTAATCACAATTCTTACGCTCTTGATTGCAAACGCTATTTATCAAAAAGTGAAGCCTTCAAATTCAAATACTGTAAAAGCCTGGCTTTATCGTTTGTGTTTTTGGGTGATTGGCATTCTTTTAGCACAATTCATTCAACTAACTTTTGTGGGCATTCTTATATATGTATTACTTTTTATCTTTTTTTTATTCACATTTATGAATGAGCATGAGATAATATCCTTTGTTGAAGACTTTGTTAACGATAAAAAAATAGGGAATTTAATTCTCACATTATTAATTGTATTTATTACCATAATATTTTATACACTTGCCACAACTGGATACGAAGGACTAATTCATTTTTTTCAAAAAAATCAAACAATCACTAAATAAACATAAATTAAAAATCAGTTACGCCGCACGAAACCCAATAGGGTTTCGTGCGGTTTTACTCAATACAAATTCTTGCATGCACAAATCAACAATTAAAGATTCGTGGTTAGAAGTTTCATCTAATACGGTGTTGATTAAGATTTTTTTATGGACATTTTGAATTTGACCTCCAGTTAACTCACAAGTTGAATTAATTTCATCGATTGTAGCAGGTGAAAGATCTTTAAAAATATTCGATAAAATTTTACGACGCACTTCCTGATTGGGTTTTTTATATTCTACCTTAAATAAGAATCTTCTTTCAAAAGCAGGGTCGAGATGCGATGCCAAGTTAGTAGTAGCAATAAAAATACCATCTTCAAAATCTTCCATGTTTTGCAACATGATATTTTGTAAGGTATTATAGGATTTATTAGCACTCGAGTCGGCGTTCATACGCGTTCCCAAAATAGCATCCGCCTCATTAAACAATAAAATGGGGGCTTTAGCCATGCTTTTACGGCATTCTTTATAACTCATCCAAACGCTTTGCAATTGCTTTTCAGCTTCTCCAACCCATTTAGATTGTACACTAGAAATGTCTAAGAAAAATACATCGCGACCTGTTTTAGCGGCCAATTGCAAAACGGTACTTGTTTTACCACCGCCAGCTACACCATACAATAAAATATTAATACCCGTTTTTAATCCTCGATCTAACAAGCGAGACTTTAACTTCATAAAATTTTCTTCTTCCAAAGCACGTTCAATTGTTTCAATTTGTTTTCCTTCTTCATCATTATAAAACAAAGACTCTCTTTTAATATTTTCCGCCTTATAAACGGTACATAATTTAGGCTTCACCTCTTTGGCTACTAAATCTTTATAACCACCCAATAACACATCCATGGAGGTATCGGACAACCTTACATAGTTCATAAAAGAAAAATCTTCGTCTGAATTGACAATTAAATCATGGGTAAATAAATTACATTGATTTTCTTTTACCTTACGGGTATACCTAACACGGTCTTGAATTTCACTAAACGTTTCCTTAATCATTTTATTGATATTCACCTCCTCTTGACCCTCAATATGCTCAATAGCAATATTTGATAAAATGGCTAAATCATATTTTGTTACTTCTTTAAATGACAATAACCATTGAACTTCTGGAAAAGACTTATTCATGTCAAACAAACCCATCATTTCATCACACAAGTCCTCCGTAGAGATCATCATTTCAATTCTACGCACAATCAAATCCCTAATCTGATTTAATAACGCATAAAAATTATCTACTTTAACGGTTTCCATTAAAGTTTTATCGCCTTTCATTAATGCGCTAGCAACCGTATCGTTAACACAAAGAATTTTGTTGGCACCATTGTTTCTTCTAACAGAAAATTCATGGGTCTTATGAAAAACAATTTTTTTAGCCAATAATTCTTCTAATGCCACATTAACATCTGCCAATACACTTAATTTTTTTCCAAAAATTTCTACCATACGCTCTAAATCTAAATCACGATCCTTTAATTTTGCTTCCATGTACACCGAAAAAATTAAGGCCTGAAAATGGGTAATCCCAAAGAAATCCACCAATGGGACTGAATCATTTTCTAACTCATTAATTAATTCATCGGTAATTTCTTGCCCTTTAATAGAAGCGCTTAACTTTTGTACTGCAGAAAGTAAGTCCTTGGAAATGGTCATGTTAGTGCTCATGGATATAGGATTTAAAGGTTTAAAAGGCTGTAAATGAATGAAAAAATTTTATATACCAAGTACGCCCTAAAAGTTCAAAATTGTTGATTTGGCGTAATGCATTGAGAGTCAACATTAAAACAATAATTGATTTAACAAAATACAATGTTAAATATTTTTATACATCAGTTATTATAATTGTAAAGTTAGAATTCAAGATTTGCCGATAGCAGAAAAATGAAATAAAAATAATTGAAATACTATTTGAAAGTAAAACAAGTGATACTGAAAAAAGCCAATTCTTGAAGATGCAAGTAATAATATGAATTTAAGTATAAATTACAATTATCTATATAAAACTTTTGATTAATTTTTCGAAGGTGATTTACCATTTTAAAATTAGTATCAGTGTTTAATCGATGTATTTTAAATAAAATCAGAATTCGACATTTCCTCAAACAAACTAATTTCACCTTCCTTGCATAGTCTAGCTCAACCTGACGAATAGACATGCTTTTATTTTCAGGAATAGAGGTATAATTCCTTTGTCTTAAAGGTTAACAGTCTTTATTTGTTTATTCGCTATTGCCAAGTGCGTCAAACTTAGCTTTCATTGTAGGATTACCCTTTGTTAGTTTTTTAATGGATAGTTCATCTGCTTTTTCAGCAGCAAGTCTTAAATTATTTTCCGAAGAAGTTAGGGATTCTTTTGTTTTTTGAAGATTTGCAATTGCTTTATCAATTTCCTCTATGGCAGTTCTAAACTTTGTTTTTGCTAAATCATAATTACGAGAAACTCCATCTTTAAATTTATTCATATTCTCTTCAAAAGAAGTAATATCGATGTTTTCGCTTTTCATAAGTGCAAGTTCTGCTTTATACTGTAATGAGTTCATTGCAGCATTTCGTAAAATTGTAATCATCGGTATAAAAAATTGCGGCCTAATAACATACATTTTTGGATATTTATAGGAAACATCGACTATACCCGTATTATAAAGTTCATTATCTGATTCTAGCAAGGAAACTAATACAGCAAATTCACAATTCTTTTCTGTTCTATCTTTATCCAATTCTTTCAAAAAATCATCATTCTTTTTTTTCTTGGCCGTATCATCACCCTCATTTTTCATTTCAAACATAATTGAGATAATCTCGTTTCCATGTTCGTCACTCTCTTTATATATATAATCACCTTTACTACCAGAGCTTCCATCATTATCTTTCGCAAAATATGCTTTCTGAAAAGCAGTTGGTCTTAATTTATTAAATTCAATTTCACAATGCTGCTCAAGTGTTTCACCAAGCATTTTTGTAGAAAGCTTTTGTTTTAAATCTTTTCTGAATTCTATTTCTTGGTCTTTTAGTTCAATAATTTTTTCCTTAGTTTTAATTTCTTCATTAAATTTTTCAACCAAATCTCTTCGCATTACTTCTTTCTCTAAGTCTTTATTTTTGAGAGTGTTCAATAAATCATTACGCTCTTTTTCAATTGTGCTAACAGCCTTACTTACTTCTAACTCTTTTTCAAGCTTAATTGCAGAAACCTTAGCCTTTAATTCAGATAATTCTTGATCTTTTGCAGACAAATTTTGCTGTAATAAATTTTTAATATTTGCTTCTGCCAGCTTAATTGCAGTATCCTTTTCCTGATTTGCTAAGGCTAACCTGTTATTAATCTCTTTATCAAATTCATGATCACGAACTTGCTTTGCAATATCTGCAAATCCTGCTTCATCAACTTTAAACGCTTTTTTACAATGCGGACAAATAATTTCATTCATATTCTTAAATTTTTAAATTTTCTCTTCCCAATATTGCCAAATACATGCCATACTGAGGGTGTCAAGTTTACAATATTTTTTTAGTGCGTCTTCATAAAGTGCTTTAACCTCGTTATTATCTTTATTAATGCCATACAACATATCTCTGTATGCAGACATTGCTCCACCACCCTCTCTTACCACTATTTTACCTCCACCAACTTCTATTTCTGGCGCTGGAAGTAACTTGTAAGGGTTAATAATATCTCCATTAGCATCCCTGCTGTATAATCCTTCTTGGGTAAGCCATAACTCTATTATAGCAGAATTGCTAGCCTTTAAAACAGCAGGCAAAACCACCTTAATACTTGTTCGGCCACCCATGACAGGATGAAAATAATAGTTTTTTACTAGCTCATGCATATCTAACAGCTTAGTAACATCACCTTCATGAAATTTAACTACTCGGAATAACCAGTTTTTCAATTCTTCGTACTGTGGATCACCTAATTCATCTAAATAATCATGTACTGTTTTTAATTGTGTGTTTTCATAAGGGCTCCATGTTAAAAATGTGCCTCGCAACCCTAATTGCTGTTTGAGGCTTTGGGCAAAAGCAATATTAGGAAAACGATCGGTGGTGTTTAACCACTCACTATGAACCGGATTTTCGCCAGGTGCAGTAATAGTATGACAAGACCACTGAAACATCACATTCTCGTAAGGTCGCATATTTTGATGCAGCGGAATGCACATATTACTTGTTTCAAAATCAATAAAGTGAATTGGATATTCTACCAAAGACATTTCATGTTTTAAATTAGGCAGAATTAATTCTTGATCTTGAGTTAGTTGATACAATGGTCGATCATTATAATATTGCTCTCCGTTTTTAGTGGAGGTAACCAACTCTACCGGGATATCATGTAACGATACCTTTTTATTATCAATAAGTTCGTCTATACAACCCTTTTCACCAGGAGCTTTTTTAGTGTTTAATAAATTTCTTTTGTTAACGTTTCCTAACTGCCCGAGCGTTAAAATATGAGGTTCAACTTTGGCAAGCTCTCCCCAACATATATCAAAACCACTTTGTGGGTGATCATCATCAGTAACTGTATACTCGCAACCTTTGCAATTAGATGAAAGCGGCGTAATAATTCTGGTATCATTTAGTACCGAATCTATAAACACATTTGCGGCATGAATTATTTCTGGCATTACCAGGGCAACTTGTTCGTTAACAGGTATAAGTTTTACAAATAAATTATCAGCTGCATATGCCTCACGAACATTAGCCAACAAGGTATCATCACCTGTAAAAATCACATCTACACTTCGATACCGCGAATTAGGACTAGCGGGTGTATCTATAACTTGAAACTTATTTATTAATTCATCAAATTGAGAAGTTGATGCGGTATCTGGCATCATCAAATAACTACTCACAACCGCACTAGGATATTTTTCTCTAACAACTTTTGTTTGATAAGCTACATCCTCGATATAAGGTTTCATATCGGGCTTAAACCAGTAGTTGGCTGCATTTATTTTGGTAGAATCAAAGGATTTTGACTTTACCTCAATTACCTTAATTTGATTGCCATTTTTTTGCAAAACATCCACTCTTACAAGTTGATTATTTATTTGAATGGCCGGCTCAAACAATGTTATATTTTGGTGAGTACTTAATAATTCCTCGGTTCTGGCAATTACCTCATCGTATGATCCCGTAATTTCAATACCCTCAGGAAATAACAGCATTGCTAGTTTACCAAACATAAAACCACCATCAGCCAACATTTTCATGTACTCATTTTGGTCAGTACTTGTTGGGAACCCGTGCTTTTTATACCACAGTTTAGTGGAACAAGTATGAGCAACCTTAAAATCAGATTTTGATAAATATGCCATCAGAAAAATTTGTATAAATATAATATTTTTTAATGCCATTTAGACACAGCAATAAATAATTGTTTTGCTATTTGAACATGCAATACAAGAGTATCCAAAGGGCCATATACATTCTTTTTTACAATCAAATACGCTTCCTCTGGTGAGAGATTCAAATATTCGCCGGGTACTTCGTAATAGTTAGGTCTTACGAGCATAAAACAAAAATCAGATAAGTACCCAATATGTCCCGAATACATCAAATCAGTTAGTTGTGGTATTTTAGGTCCATTTCTATACTCCACACGTCTATTTACTTCAGAAGCTAGTAATATTGGCATATGCTTTGCTATTGCCAATACTTTAAGTTCATTCATTAAATTTTTAAACCCTTCCTCTTTTCCTTCGGCAGTTTCAATACGAGCAGACTGAATAACATCTATTGCCATCATTTTTACTTGCATTCCACTTTTTTCTTTCTCACTAATTACCTCTTTTAATGATTCAAGTGTAGGATTAATTGCCTCCACAAATACAAGCTTATCATTTGAAATCAAACCCAAAATTTCAGGAGACAGCAAAAGTGACAATTCTTGACCGCTCAACTGCCCTAACTGTATTTTTTTAAGATCAATTCCGCTACCAATAGCCAGCATTTTTTGCATAAGAACAGCACTCGAATCTTTGGTTGAAACATATACAATACACTCTTGTTGAGCCAAACTAGAAAGCTGATTAAAAACTAAATTAAGCATTAATGCCGTTTTACCCATACCCGGACGACTTGCAATAGTGTAAATAAAACCAGATTCAAATCCAACACTACCCATAACAGTATCCAATTCAGGATAACCAGATTTTAATCCAATTCCTTGGTTTAAATTTCGCTTTTCAATATTTGCAATCTCTTTCTCGTAAAGGCATTTTGCTGTTTCGATTTTCATAATTGTACATTTATAATTTAGTTAAAAAACCTTTTTTGCATAAATCGGATAAACACTGTTTACAATGCGTTAATTCAAAATTTCTCGCTTCTAGTTCTATTCTATTATTGTAATAACCGTATTTTTTATAATTTATTAATTTTCTAAATGAAGGATCATTTTTCGATTGAATATGGTGTTTAATTTCATGTAAAACTGTTGAACAGATTTCCGCTACATTACCTTCATGACTCTTTAAATAAATCACAATTGAATTAGTAGAAGGCACATATATACCCATCTTTTTTGAAGATTTATTATACCGTAAAGTTATAGTGGGGTAATACTTAATACCTTCTGCAACAAGTATAGGCCCAGTCCACTTTATCACCTCTCTACAAAACCGAACATAAGAAGTATTTAACTTGTAAGTCACTACATCATCCATCAAATAAGCGATAAATGAGACAACAAAACATCCTATTGAAAAGTATAAAAGCAAATTTATATTCATTCGATAACGTATTTAGAATTTAGAGAATTTTGCGCTTCAACCCTATTATACATTTTAAAATTTTCACCATTTTTTGTTTGCAAATCAAATTCATCAATTATAAAACCCTGTTTTAAATATTTATAATGTGACTTTCTTTTTAAAACAGCTAACTCGAGCAAATCAAACATTCCATAACAACCATTTATAGCTATTTCTGCTAATGGATTTTCAATACTAAAACCGAATCCTTCGTTGGTTTTGTTTATTCCAATTATTGCTAAATCTAACCGCTCCTGATCATTCTGCAAAAATGAAATAAAAACATTTACTGCACCAGGATAAACATCAAAATATTCATCCATACTTGACAACCACAATGCCGTTTTACCTAAAACAATTTGACTCAGGTCTTTCATATCATATATTTATATAAAGAAGTTTTCTTTTTAAAGACATTTTTTAAATATACTGCTATAATATACATATCAGATTCCATACTAGCCCTTTATCCTCCATCAAATAAACGATAAATACGAGCACAAAACATGCTGAAATTTATATTGCGTTTACGTTTAACAAAGCATCATAATGTAAGCGTTCAAAATTGTATGCTGCAATTAAGTTGGTTTGAGCCAATTTCGCATATCTACCGTGCTCCATAGCCTCGTAAATTTGTTTTGGTGCCAATGCTATCAATGATCCTAGCTCTTCTGAAAAGCAGCTATTACTCTCATCAATCATTGATTGTGTAATATTTTTATGTCCCGAACACCATACTTCACCTAATTCACTGATGAACATTCCAGAGTGAAAGGAGTTTTGTATGTTATTGGTTTGAATAAAGTTTTTAGCATAGCACCAAATGGTAACAATTTTTTTCTTGGTTTTCAAAATCGAAGCCATTTTATGATCAACAATATAACTGGTGTGATTTAAACCAGGGAAATTTGAAATCGAAAAAAGACCTCCCATATACCCATGTCCGCACATAATAACTTCGTCATGTTTTTTAACTTCTTCTTCTACTTGGGCATAGGTTAACCCACCGGTAATTACCTTTTTATTTGGTATGTTTGCATAAATTGGTT
>Ga0222712_10007832_pt1 | contig 10231 bp, 23 predicted proteins | sample C33_657DmetaG_FD_165043 | JGI IMG/M metagenome (GOLD analysis project Ga0222712, IMG submission 165043) | Estuarine water microbial communities from San Francisco Bay, California, United States - C33_657D | ecosystem: Environmental > Aquatic > Marine > Unclassified | place: USA: California...
TCCTTGCCAATGTGGTTGATCCGCTGGTTCTCAATCCTATGCGCTGGGCTGATCTGACAGCCGAAAAGCAAGCCGAATGGGCAGCATACCGCCGCGCCTTGTTGGACGTTCCGCAGCAGGAAGGTTTCCCTGCTGACATCACTTGGCCCACGCAGCCAGAGGCATAATCATGGAACTTCTGGACCTGATCAACACAGGAATGCAGTGGATTGTCGCCCCCATCGCGGCTGGCGTCATCTTCATGTATCGCACACAGCAAAGCCACGCGACCCAGATTGCCGTGCTGCAAGCAGTGCATGAGGCCAACAAGGAAGCCCATGACCGCGAGTTCAAGGAGATGCGGGAAAACTTTCGCCGCGTCTTCGAGAAGTTAGACACAATCGAAGCGGTGTTGCGGAAATGAAGATAAACAAGGATCAGGTCATCGTGCTTTGCATCCTTATCCTTGGATTTCTTCTTACCGTTGCGATGGCCCATGCCGAAGTTCCTGATGTGCAATGCCCAGAAGGGTTCATCTGCACTTGGTCTGGCTCTGACGGCTCTGTGAACACGACAGGCGAAATGACCACCACTGTGGTTTCGCCACCACCAACTGCGGTTTCGCCTCAATTCAGTTCTGGCAACGGAAATGATCTTTGCACTGTCGGCATCGCTGGCGCGGTGCAAACGCAAATCCTCGGCCTGTCCGCTGGCAAGACTGTCAGAGACATGAATTGCGAAATGCTTAAAAACGCCAAGGCGCTTTACGATATGGGCATGAAGGTCGCAGCGGTTTCGACCATGTGCCAAGACGAGCGGGTATTCCAATCCATGCTCAATGCTGGCACACCATGCCCCTACGATGGCATGATAGGCGAGGAAGCAAAGGCCGCATGGGAAGCCGACCCAGCGCATGGGGAAGGCCAGCGGAAGGGTCGCATCAATGACAAAACAAAGCTGGGCATTGGCGCTGTGCTTGGCGTCTTGGGCATTCTGCTCGCAATCTGAGCCATATACCTACGGCGCAAGCGGAAACGCAGCCATAGACCATCCTACATGGGATATGCTGAACATCCTTCCGAATGTCGCTGGCTTGGATGTCACTGGCGTTTATTACAGATATACCATCACGAAAGAACAAGCCGCTGATGCCATTGTCCATGTGCAGAACGAAAATGCACTCGGCAGCGGTTACATATTCCAAGAAACCGATGATTGGTCTGGCCTAAATGGAAACACCATCACCAAGGCCGTGCCTGTGTCAAACATCCCATTGGAATATTGGGGCATCGGGTCAATCGAGGTTGAAGGAGAAGGCGACATTTCGGATGCGTCTGTGATCTATTCCTATCGGGTGGATCAATGCGCTGACCCGCAATCTAGCCCATCCTGCGATGGGTATGTCGCGCCGCAGATACCATTCACCATCGGCGAAACAGAACAATATAATGCGCTGGAAGATGACGCATATCGCATCGCAAGCGCAAAGACAGAGCAAGAATATCAGGACGAAGAAAAGCCGACCGAAGATCAAGGCGACGATAAGGAGCGCAAGGCGAGGCTAGAGCGTGGCTTGGCTGCATCAAAGAATGCACTGGCATTAGCCAATGGCATTTCACAGGATGCTATTCTGGCTGCAATGAGTTATAGTGCCGACATGGATGCGTATTATGCCGCAGAACTTGATGGCGGTGCATATGCTGATGCGCCCATGCTTGTTGATGGTAAGCTGCCAGAAAACAAGCGTGGGCTACGGAATGGCCTAGCGCAGCAAGTGCTGCATGAGCAGATGATCGACCTGCAATACCAATGAGGGCATGACATGAAACATCTCGCAATCGTTCTTATGGCCGCGCTGCCGCATATGGCGCTGGCAGATGGCGTCCAGATCGAAGGCAATGTCCAAGCTAAGTGCATCATCCGCACCGACCGCACGGGCGTCTACGGCAACCCTACGGCCAGCAAGCTGAGTGCAATCCCAGCCGACGGTGGTGTAACGCCTATCATCAGGTTTGATGTGGCGCTGGCAGATTACTATGTCGCCCGCATCACGCACCCGACATCGTTTTCAACCAGCCCGACACTGACCGACACCGTGACATGGACTGGCGGCGCATCTGTATCAAGCGTGTCGAATGCTGCCATGTCGGCCTATGACGCTGCCAAGGTCGAATACGATGCGACAACCGAATTTGACCTAACCGTCGCGGGGACAACGTGGTTCAAAGTCGATAGCACCGCCGAATATGGATACAACAAGGCTTTCCCGGCGGGGACATATCGAGCCATCATCCAAGCGGATTGCATCGCAAAATGAGGCTGATCACAACGGCAATGATGCTTTGGGCAACGGGTGTTGGCGCACATGAGATGACGCCAGCATATCCTGAACTGCATCAATCTGCCGTGCCAAGCATCATGCAAGCCGACCTGTCGCTGTTCAACGCCCGCGATGATGTTGAATATTTCGCCATCAGTCTGTGGGATGGCGAATGGAACCCAGTGTCTTTCGCATCGGCGCAGCGGGTGATGCACGTTGAGCCGGGCAGACGGCAAGACTTTGAGGTCTACATCAAGGAATCCGACGCAGATCGTGTTGTCTATGTCTGCACAGAATCAATGATCCGCGCCGGGGAAGAAAACAATGCGGTCGTGTCATCGCGCATCTGTTCGCGCTTGGATGGAAAACAGGCATGAAGTGGCTGGCAATCATCCTGATCCTGATCGGCGGAGCGGCACAGGCTGACAGCACATCGCTGGCATTGCAGCTTCCGACCGCATCAAGCAGCTATCAGAGCGACAGCTTTGGCGCTGGTGATCTTGATTGCAGCATGGCCATCGGGGGTAGCACCAACCTCGAAATGGGTGTGCTGGGTGGCATCAACAACATGGACGGCACTGGTCTTGTTCCGCAGACCAAAGACATCGGCCTGTTTGCTCGGATCGTGATCCCGCTGAATGCACCTAAATCGCGGATCGACTGCAACCAACTCTATTTGCTCGAACTGCAACAGCGCAGGTTGGAAATCGAACAACTTAGTGCAGAGATCGAAGCGATGAAGGCATTGCAGGAAGAACAAATGAGTTTTGAGCAATGACAGATCGGCGTGACCTCGGTGAAGCATTGGATGAGATCGACGGCCTGAAGGATAAGGCTTTCACCATCCTTGGCCTTCGCATGACGCCAGCGACCATCGCTGCCACCGTGGCGCTGCTGTCCACCGTCTGCGGCACACTCTACGGCGGCTTCGTGATGTATCAGAAGGTCGAAGAGGTCGCCTCGATGGACCTTGGAGCCTATCAGCAACAGATGGAAATCATGGATGCCAAGGTCCAAGAAGCTTTGGATTATGCCCGCGACATCAAGAACGGGTTGAAGGATGACATCATCCAACTTGAAAAACAGGTGGATCGGGCAGAAGATGCCGTCAGAACCAACGAAGAGAAGGTGCGCAGCCTGATCGACGATGCTGAAAAGCGGTTCGAGACAAGGCGCGACCAGCTTCGGATGTCGCAAGATCAGGACATGAAAGAGTTGGAAGACAGGCTCAACGGCAAGCTGCAACGTGCCTTAGACAACCCGTTGGCACAATGAGGATGGTGAGATGAAAGAAAAACTGCTGTGGCTGATCTTTGGCTTTGCCATCGTCGCCATCTTTGTGATCAGCAAGGATGGCTTCTATCGCTATCCCTGCCAGAACCCAGACAACTGGGCTAACCCTGAATGCTTGCCGCCGATCTGCACGGCGACAAAACAATGCCCTGATGATCTACTAGGAGGAACCAATGGGTAAGAACGATCCTGACGAAATGGAAGCCAAGTTGCGGTATTTCATCGGGGTGGCATTAACTGTCATCCTCGGTGGCACGATCTTCGTGATCCTGTATTCGCTGGTTTTCGTCACCCAGCCTATGGGTGACAGCAGCGAGAACGACCGCAAGTTCTTCGAACTGCTGACACCTATTGCCAGCTTCATCGTCGGCGCCCTAGGTGGCGTGATGGCCGCTGGCAACAACCGCAAACCACAAATTGAGGAGCCAACGGAATGATCGGTAAACTGGTGGGTGCATTGATTGGCAAAAAGATCAAAGGGCAGATTGCGGATGCGGTGCTGGACAAGGTGGATTTGCCGCCGCAAGTGGAAGGGCTTATCAAAACCGCCGTCACGGGTGATGTGACCGATGTGATCGGCGCTGTGGCGAAAGGCGCGGGGAAGAAGAAATGACCCTGACCAAAGATCACATCATCCACATCTTGCACGGCAACACTGATGCCGCTGCGTGGGCAGATGCCGCGCTGGAAATTCTGCCCAAATATGAAATCAACACTCCAAATCGCATTGCTGGTTTCTTCGCTCAATGCTGCCATGAATCGATGAACCTCACAGTGCTAAGCGAAAACCTCAACTACCGAAGTGAGACACTTGAGAAATTATTTTCCAAGTATTTCTCGAAGGCCGGGCGGGACGCAGCGGCATACGCCAAGCAGCCCGAGAAGATCGCAAACGTGATCTATGCTAACCGCATGGGCAATGGAGATACTGCATCTGGGGAGGGCCATCTGTTCCGTGGGCGTGGCATTATCCAATTGACGGGCAAGGACAATTACAGTGCCTTTGCGTCATCTATCAAGATGAGTCTTCCAGATGTCATTGACTACGTTCAGACCAAGAAGGGCGCACTTGAGTCGGCTTGTTGGTATTGGAACTCTCGTAACATCAACGCTGCGTGTGATGCCAACGACATTGTGAAGATCAGCAAGCTGGTGAACGGGGGCACGATTGGCCTAGATGACCGCATAAAGCACTATACCGATGCGCTGGCTGTCCTCGGCGGTGCTGTGCCAGCACCGATCACACACGCATCTGCTATTCCCGGCGTGTTGAAGAAAGGCTCCACTGGCGAGAACGTGAAGCGTATGCAAGCGGAACTTGGCTTGGAAGCTGACGGATCGTTTGGCCCTGCCACAGAGGCTGCACTGAAAAAGTGGCAAACGGCCAACGGGCTGGCTGCTGATGGCGTTGCTGGTCCGAAGACGCTGGCAAAACTGCTTGGCTGATCGACCAGAAACAAGGAAGGCCGAAGGGAAACCTTCGGCCTTCTGATTTTATATGCCAACGGGGCGTTTTGGGGGCCGTGGAGAGACGATTATAGTGTCGGTGTATATGCACTCCATCCTGCCATAATCAAAGCCCATATCAGCCGCCTGCACGATGGCATCATCCATCGCCATGTTGCACTCATAGTCCGCTGGCAGTTCAAAACCTGAATACGATCCGTCAGCCCATGTGATCAACAAGATGACTAGGAACTTCATGCTGCAATCCCCCGATCCTGCTTGTAGCGCACGATGGCTTTATTCAGCCTTTCGTTTGCCTTTTGTGATCCGCTGGTGATCGCCCAGCGCACAAATGATCTGTTGAAGCCAAGTTGAATGCTGGCGTTGCACATCGATTTAAACTTCAATCCATCCAGCAAAATCGGCTTTCCCTTGGCAGATACAAGCCCAACTCGGTCAATCGTGCCACGGTTCAGCGCTGCATAGATCGAAAACTTTGACACGCCCAAACAGGCTGATGCGTGTTTTACGCTGTCGTAAGTTTTGTCTCTGATTTTGACTATCATTCTTCACCTTTCATATTTGCATATACGAAGTCGATATGTTCCTCGACCTTATCCCAAGCGTCTTGGATTGCTGGTGTGCCTTCGTTGCGGATTGCTTTGCGAAGCGCGTTGATCTGATTAAACATCTTAATGATGGTTCGGTTTCCGTATCGGTCAGTCACCTATCGTCTCCAATATTGGGCCATCACCTGACCTTTGCTTTCGATGCCATCTTTGGTGCTGTGTTTGACATCATCGTCAACGATGCGGTTGCAGATCGTGCGAACCCGTGCGCTGGCAAGGCCCAAATAATCAGCAACCTTTATCGCGCCGTATCGTTGCCGCAGTTTCAAAATATACAGCAATTGTTCGTCATGCTCTCTTGGCCTATGTTGAACACTCATTCGTCGCCATCATAAAAATCAGCTTCGTCGATGGCGTAAAACGTCCGCCGCTTGATCATGCCGCCCCGCGCCATTTCCTGCATCTTGGCAATCACGCTCATCAACGGATAATTGATGCTCTCAGCCACATCTTCGACACTGGCCCGCCCGCCTTCGCTTAGATCATCCAAGATCATCCTAGCCAAATCGTCCTGCACCTGTGCTTGCTGCGATGGATCAATGCGAATAATGCGGATCGCCATCCAAGGCGTCTTTTCTGGATGCGTTGTGTTTGCAATCAAGATGGCATTGAACCTTTCGCCAACCTGAATGTCCAAGCTGGACGCAACTTTGGCTGGGATAAAAACGGATTGATTGCCGTCAACTGTCGCGGCAAAGGCTGTGTTCGTCTCCAGCCGATTGATAACCATAATCTCAGAGGTTTGCATTATCGTCTCCATTTGCCAGCGCAATCAGCGCGGCCTTGCGGGTTTCGGCCTGTTGTATTCTGAACCGCAGCATATCTATTTCCTCGCCCACCCAAGCGATATTGGCTTGCGTGCCGTAGCGGGCCTGTAGGCGCTCTATGTCTGCCCGGTGCAGGCGAATGACCGTGTTCCAATCGGCCACCGTGTAGCGGGCTTGCATGGCTTGATAGTTGGTTTCCATCACATCACACTTTCGATGAAGGCTTGCGCTGCTTGGGCAACGATTGCATTGCCGTAACCGCGCAGGCGTCCCACTCTGGCGGCAGACCCATGAGCCAACGGGGATGTGCCGGGTTCAACTGGCCTCCACTTTCCATCGCGGCAGAAGAGCCAGTCAGCATCTCGCCAGTGGCCGTTAGTCGGGCTGGGCCGATCATCGCATCCCACGACGCCATCCTTGCCGCGTCCAGTGATGTATGCATCATTGCGACGGTCTTGTCCGTCTGCCACTTCTGCGCCTCTGTCGTTGTCCGCGCTGAACTCGATGCGTCTTGCTTCACTGGCGTCGGCCAGCCCGTCAGCACCGCTGCATTCGGAACCGTATCCGCTGGGTCGCCCTTGCGTTCCTGTCGGCCCGATCCGCTTTCGCCCTTGTAGTCGCGGGCTGACGGTGTCGGCCAGCCGTGTTCCAACCCACCAGAGCCGTTGTCTGATGTGCGGCGCGCCGATGCCCGCAGCGCAAAGATCGACCGCCCCGCTGGCGTATCCCGTTGCTTCCAAGTCAGCGCATACAAGGTCGAGCCAAGCGAGGCCGTCTTTAGACGCAACCTGTTCACCAAGGACAACGTCAGGGCGGCACTGGCTGATGAGGTGATGGAACGCTGGCCACAAGTGCCGCTCATCATCAAACCCTGCGCCTTTGCCTGCCGTGGAGAAAGGCTGGCAAGGACATGATCCTGTCCATACAGCACGGTCATCGGCCCATCCGGCTCTGCGCAAGGCGTAGGACCAGACGCCGATTCCGGCGAACCAGTGGCATTGAGTAAATCCCAAAAGGTCAACTGGTTTGACATCCTCGATGCTCCGTTCATCAACCTCGCCGTCGGCGATGTGACCTTGTTTGATCAACTCCCGCAACCATGCAGCGGCTTTGGGGTCAATTTCGTTGTAGTATGCGGCCATCAGTTCCACCCGAAACCATACAGCAGAAACAACAGGCCGGGGATCATGGCGAACAGGCACAAGCAGCCTACGAGGTCTTCGATAAATTCACGCATTGGGTTTTCCTTTATTTCTTTGCTACTTCTGGCAGCACAGCGCCAAGTTTGCGCAGATCAATTACCACAGGGGCGACCGTTGCGGGCAAGTTGCTTACGAGGTCAACTTCCCTTGGGATATACCCATGCAGTTCGGGTTCGAGGACGGTATAAAGCCGCTTGATGGTCTTGGCCGATGCGAGGGTGGCCTTGATGCGATTCACTACATCAGCCCGAAGTTCTTGTTGCTCACGATACTTATCAATCAGCTTGCTGTCGCGCAGGCGCGTATATAGTGCGTGGATGAGGGTTCCTTCTTTAAGCAACACCGCAACACGCTCATCCATCTGCAAGCGGGTTATGCCGTTTGTCCCATAGATGTCGTTGATATATTTATAGCTTAACAGCCCCCAGTTTGCGCGTATTTCAAAGTTCACCACTTTCAGATGCCCACGGGTGTTCTTGTCAGCGTAGAGTTCCTGCACCTGCTTGGGTGCAAACTCAATGATGGTATCTTGCACCAGTGTCTTGACCTGATCGACGTAATTCAAGTTGGGCAAGCCCTGCATTATCTTGTTCTTGATGCTGTCGCGCATATCGTTGGTCAGTCGTGTCATTTTGCTTTCCATAAGTTGATAGATGTTTGTTCGTGATGCAGAGCCTATGCGCAGACGCAACAACGCGCAAGAAGAAAAAGATGCGTCTGCGCAAATATTTTCCATTGACCATATCTGCGTCTGCGCATAACGTCGCCAGACACACAGGAGTGAACCTCATGGTCTATACAGTGGCAGAACTGAAGAAGATCATCCCAAACCAGATCGCCGATGCGGCCCGCTTCTGCGGAATGTCCTATTCGACAATGTGGCGGATTTTCAACGGTGATCAAGAACCGAAGGAAAGCACACTCATCGCGCTGACCAAATATGTGGAGAAGTTTAATGCATCGGTCTGAAATCCTCGACACGGCGAAAGAGTATGTGACCAAAGACCGCGCAGCCACCCACGGTGATGCCGAAGCCAACTTCGGTCTGATCGCCACATACTGGTCGGCTCACCTTGATTGCTATGTCGGGGCCGAAGATGTCGCCATTATGATGACCCTCTTCAAGCTGGCCCGCGCCAAGGGCAACATCAACAACCCTGAAAACTGGATCGACGGCTGCGGCTATCTGGCTTGCGGCGGCGAGATCGCAACGGGTGGCGCATGACCCGCATCATCGGCATCGATCCCGGCAAGCAGGGCGCATTCGCGGTCATGGATGATTACGAATCCGATCTGTCCGTCAAAACCTATGATATGCCGGGAACCATCGACGGCAAACGCCAGCTTATAAGCGACATCGGTGTCGTAAAATGCGCATGGTTGGAACGCCCGTTCTTCCCGCGCATGATCGGCATCAAGAACGCCGTCACCATCGCCACAGCCTACGGCGAACTAAAGGCTTGCCTGTTCTTTGCGGGCATCCCGACCTTCGAGGTTGACCCAAGCGCGTGGAAGAAATCCATGCACCTGACAACCGACAAGAGCGCCAGCCGTGCGCTGGCAAGCCAATATTTCCCTGATTGCTCAGACCAGTGGGCGCGGGTGAAGGATGATGGCCGTGCCGAAGCGGCTCTGATTGCCATGTATGGCTGGAGGAAGAAATGAAGTTAGACGAATTGAAAAGCATCGTCGATGCACTGCATGAGGTGCATGGTGGGCAAATGTATGCAAACTTTGTCTATCAATTTGCCAGCGGAAAAGTGAAGGCAGGGCCAATTACATCCTACCGCGTTTGTCCGCCAAGCGGTCCACTGGATGGATCGGTGAGATTTACAGTCAATCACGCTAGGGGTGATGAAAAATGAAGTTAGACCTAACCAACGAAGACTACCACGCTCGGCCAGAGATCAGCAGCAGCGATGTCAAGGCAGTCGCGTTGAAATCTCTGCTGCACTGGAAGAACAAAGTCTACAAATCCAGCCCGACCTTCGACCTTGGCACAGCCGTTCACGCCATGCTGCTGGAACCCGAAAAGGATTTGATCATCCGTGGGCCGGAAGATCGCCGTGGCAACCGCTGGAAGGAACTCAAGCTGGCCGCTGACATCGACGGCAAGACCCTGCTGACCGAAGCCGACTATGATCTGGCACAGGCAATGGCCGCTGCGGTGTTCGAACATCCCGTGGCATCAATGTGGCTTAAAGCCCCTCAGATGGTCGCAGAAGGCAGCTACTTTGCCGACGATACGCAGACAGGTGTTAAACTGAAATGTCGCCCTGATGGCTTTCTGCCATTGTTGGGCATCATGTTCGACATCAAGACAACGCAGGATGCTTCGCCAGACGGCTTTCCGCGTGATCTGCGCAAGTATGGGTACGATCTGCAGGCATCATTCTACCGTCGCGTAATGAAGCTACACGGCGCTGGTGATCTGGCGTTCTATTTCATCTGCGTGGAAAAAGACGCGCCACACGCTGTCTGCGTCCATGCGCTGACCGACGAATACCTTGACGTTGCCGATCAAAGGGTGACGGAAACCTTGCACAAAATCGCCAGCGCAGAAGCCGCCAATGACTACCCAACTGGCTGGCCTTT
>Ga0222712_10007833_pt1 | contig 10230 bp, 6 predicted proteins | sample C33_657DmetaG_FD_165043 | JGI IMG/M metagenome (GOLD analysis project Ga0222712, IMG submission 165043) | Estuarine water microbial communities from San Francisco Bay, California, United States - C33_657D | ecosystem: Environmental > Aquatic > Marine > Unclassified | place: USA: California...
TCATGGCAACCTTCGGCGTCTTCATCGGCGGCGGCGTCGCCTCTTTGATGAGCACGTTCATGGCAACCTTCGGCGTCTTCATCGGCGGCGGCGTCGCCTCTTTGATGAGCACGTTCATGGCAACCTTTGGCGTCTTCATCGGCGGCGGCGTCGCCTCTTTGATGAGCACGTTCATGGCAACCTTCGGAGTCTTCGGCTCTTCGTGCGACGACGCGACAACCATGCGGTCGTTTTGCGTACGCATGAGCTCCAAGTACATTTCTTTTAAAGCCTCACTTCGCTTACGCTCCTTCACCAACGCCACGCGAGTCATTTTCAACGCCCGATGCAACTGCTCGATTCTCAAACTCACTCCAAAGTGCTTCACGCCGCGACGAGACTTTTTCTTCATCGCGACGACGATAGATTTCGGCGGCGAAAGCGAGGTTCGGCTATTACTCGGAAGACGTGCGACGGAGGCATCTGCGGCGACTTCATCCATGTCCTCCGGCTCGTCCTCGGGTACCTCCGCAAGCGTCAAATCCGCGCTCAACCACTGCTGGACGCGTTTTTTCGTGCTCGCAGGTGACGGTAATTTCGCTAAGGCTCCATCAATTTCATCCGCTGTCGTCATATCCGCGTCGGCATCGGCTTCGAGTTTCTGTACGGCGCGCAAAATTGCATCGCACCGCCTGTCAGTGTCAAAAACTCCAGCCAACGCGAGAGGTAACGCCCCCGGCGTCGTGCGAAACAAATCCAAGCCAGAGAAGTCAAAGCCACCATCAGGAGTCCGCGCGTTGACATCGTCCACGGGTGTGTTGTGCGGCGCTCGAGGACGCTTGAACTCTGAACTTGGCGTCGCCGCCGCGAAATCCATGCGAAACATCAAATTCTTCGTAGTACCACTCTCGGGTGGAGTCAACGACGATGGTGTGCTCGCTGTTTGATTAATATCATCATCACCAGCCTCTGTGCTCGCGACTGGGGTGAACTGCTGGGATGAATCAACCGGGGAAGCTGACGAGTCGTCGGGAGAAGTAATCGCTGACCTGCTACGAGAACTCGCGCGCGGCGTGTCTTTGCGTAGAATTTGGCTGCCGCTGCGCGTAAAGCTTGCGTCGGGCGTTTCACTCTCTTCACCATCTTCGACTGCTTTGAAGGAGATGCTCGTTCGGCGCGTCTTTGGAGAAGACGAATGGATCGGAGACGGCGCGGGTAATGCGAGAAGCTTAGCCGGCGATTCTCGCTCCTTCGCGCTGGGCGCCGAGAAGTTCACTGGGCTTCGAGACGGTGAACGACGTTCGCGAGAAGAAGCGTGAATGGTGTTCAGCGCCTTCGGTGCAATTTGCCCGCACAACTCCACTCGGCCGTTGTGAGGCGCGATCCACTTTATCGCCTCCAACTCGCGTTCATTCGCAAAAGAAATCGACCGACGGCGATTCGTGTTTAGACGTAATGCAAGACGATTCGCCGGTGCCTTTAAAGCACTCTTCCCAGGTGATTTCGGCGGTTGCAGCTTCTTTCCGTCGGGCGTTCCACAGCTTGATTGGTCTTCGCGGAACGAAAAATCGACGACGCGTCGTTCGGGCGACGTTCGATGCTCCAAACTCTCCAACATCTTCAGCGCGCTGACTTGATTCAATATGTTCTTCGCCGGCATAGGCGTCCCGGCGAGACACTTCAACGTTCCCGTTCTCGTCGGTGTCGTTCGTCGCGGCGACTCAGGTGCCGGCTCGCGATTTTCATCGCGACCGCTCGACGCTTCCGCCGCCGACGTCGATTTCGCCGCCGACGACAAAAACTTACCACTCCCACCACTTTTCACCGGCGACGAAGACTCCAACGCATTCGTCACATTCATTGTGTTTTGACCGTTATCTTTCAGTGGCGATCGCACCGCGACCTCGCCGCTCGCGCGTTCGAAAACAAACGTCGCCTCGTCGTCCGGGGACAATTGAATCCCAACCACGTCCCCATCCGCGAGCTTCACCGCGCCCTCGATGTCCACCACGTTGTCGTTCACCGTCACCGGGTTTAATTTCGACAAATTTTTAATCACCACGACGTCTCCTTCCACGCTTTGCACGATCGCGTGCTTGCGCGACACCGCGGGAGATACGAATCGAATCTCGCACCCGCTCTGTCGCCCGATCGTGATCGATGACTCTTTGTGCAACGCGTACTGTTCTGCCCTACCCGACGCGTTGCGATCGACGCGAGTGAGCGTGGCGCACGCGAACGACGACGAAGGCATCGTTCGTTATGTGACGCGTTGTGCGGCATCGCGAGACGACGACGCGCGCGAGTTGGACGTCGACTTTCGACACATCATTCGACCGAGGGTGATGTTCATCCCCCTGGACGAAGTGACGAGTGATGACTCAATACAGAAGTGTCGATTCGAATTCCACACACGCGCGCGCGCGCGAGTCGAACGTCGCGAGACGCGCGCGACGTCGAGTCGATGCTCGACGTCCATGCGAGAGGTGAGATGAGATACCAATCCATCGCACGCGCGCGCGGGACTACGGCTCGGCGTCGACGGAAGGGCGCGAGCGACGCGACGGACGCTTCGCGAGCTCGAAGAGCCACACGTCGGGGGCGTCCGTAAAGTCGACGCGCGCGCGTTCTTCGAACGACTCGTCGATGAGTTCGAAGAATTCCCTATCATCCATCAAATTTTCGCGAAAATAATACGCGAGCACCACGGTACCGTTCGGCGCGCACGCCGCTTCGACGGTGTCCGCGAGCGCTCGCAAAGTCTCTGGAGGTTGCTTGTACACCACGTCGCTGCACACGACCAATTCGTAGGAGTCGCGCGCGAGCAATTTTTCGCAATCTCCCCAACGCAGCGCTTCGACGCGCACATCGCACTCGCGCGTATCGTTCGCCCGCGCGTTCGTCTCAAGTAAAGTCAATTCGCTCTCCATATCCGTCAGCGTCACCTCCCGCGCGCCGAGCTGCGCGCACACCAACCCCGGCATTCCCGCCCCGGCACCGATTTCTATCACCCTTCGACCGCGCACGATCTCTCTCGCGCGCGCGCACAAATACTCGCACGTTTTCGGCGCGCAGTCCCACACCCATCGCGCCGTCCCGTCGCTTTCCCTCGCTCGCGCGCGCGTGTCTTGCTTCACCACCACCTCCACGCGTTCGCTCGCTCGCGCGAACGTCACGCTCGTCGACGCGCGATCGACCCCGCGCTCGTGGTCGAACGTCGCCCGTCGCATCGTCGCGCGATCGATCGATCGATCGCGCCTAATCGTCGTTCGTCATCGTCCTTCCAATGTGTCCTTCTCCACCCGTTCGTTTCGTTTCGTTTCGTTTCTTTTCCTTCCCTCTTGTGACGCGCGCGCGAACGCCCGCGATTTGGTCGACGTCACGACCTCCGTCACTCGTCGTCCGCGCCTTCGTGAACGCGATCGATCGATCGATCGATCGATCGATCGCGCGTTCAGAGAGCGTTTGCGAAATCACAGAGCGCGCGACGTCGTCGAAGTCGTCGTCGAGCGACGATGATGTTCGCCGACGCGTTCGCGAAGGCGGCGGAAACGCGCGCGAAGGACGTCGATGAAGGATGGCACGTCGTGACGCACGTCGTGACGGCGTGCGCGCGCGCGTCGAGAGCGCTCGATGATGCATCGCGCGAGTTCGCGAGAACGGCGATGAAGCGCGCGCGGAGGCGAGAGGGGATGGTGCTGCGAGGGCGCGCGCGCGCGTCGGGCGATCGGTTGACGTGCGACGCGCGAGGACGAGGGAAGTTTCTCGCGGCGATGATCCCAGGGGATTCAGCGGTGGAGAGCGTGATCACGTCGGGGTTGTTTTCCACGCTGAATATCTATAACACGCTGTTGATCGGGAGGCTGATCCTTACGTGGTTTCCGAACCCGCCGAGACAGCTCGCGTACCCTTTGGCGACGTTGTGCGACCCGTACTTGAATTTATTCCGCGGCGTCATACCCCCGTTGGGAGGGATCGATTTATCTCCGATTCTCGCGTTCACAGTGCTGAACGTGTTTCAAGGCACCGCCGCGGCGTTGCCGTGCGAGTACGATGAAAAGACGGGTGAGATGAAAATGCCGGCGAAGAAGAAGATGGCGACATCCATCAAGCGCGCGTGAAACGTGAGCTGAAGGTTTATTTTCTGCGATCGCGTCATCCAGTCTCGATGATGACTACGACGACGATTATTATTAGACGAAAGGTGACGACAAAAGCTGTTGGTGCTACAGTAAGGTTTGTAATAATACACTCTTCATTCATTCAAGCGAAGTCGCTTTTGTTCGAGCCAGTCGCTAAACCACGGATGGCTCAACGCCTCTTTTGCAGATATTCTATTTTCCGGAACGTATTGAAGCATTCTCTTCAACAGATCAACACCCTGCTCGTCCAACTTCGGGCATAAATCTTCCCAAGGCTTCGCGACCCACTTCGGAAAGCCTTCCTGATAATCCGGCAGCTGGTCGACGTCTGGCCACGTTTCCACCGTCGGCGTCCCAAGCGCGCGGAAAATTTTAAACAATTCATCGATTTCTGAATCCCCTGGAAACAACGGGGCATGATTGATCATCTCAGCCATGATGCACCCGATGCTCCACACGTCGACCGGGGTGGAGTAGTGTCTAACTCCTAAAAGAATCTCTGGCGCGCGATACCACAACGTAACCACCTCGTGCGTGTACACGCGCACGGGAATTCCGAAAGCTCGCGCCAATCCAAAATCAGCCAATTTCAGCACATTCGTCGACTTCTCAATGAGCAAGTTTTGCGGCTTGAGATCTCGATGCAGAACTCTGTGCGCGTGGCAAAACGCAATCCCGGCGCAGATTTGATACACGTATCCCTTAATCACCATGCGGTCGTTCGAGATGTGCGGTGAACTATCCATATGTTTCTTGAGATCTAAATCTAAATACTCGAATACCAAATACAGTTTCGTCTCCTGATGTATAACCTCCATGAGCTGCACCACGTTTTCATGTCGCAGTTCTTTTAACAACGAAATCTCTCGAATAGCCGTCGACGGCACGCCTTCTTCGTCTTGATCTAATCGAATGCGTTTCAGCGCTACGGTGATGTTATCTCGAATCGATCTCGCTTTGTACACCACCCCGTACGTGCCCTCGCCAATCTTTTCAATCTTCTCATAGTTTTCCATCCCGGCGTTTGGCGATCGCACGAGAAATTGCTCGCGAGGACGACGACGACGACGACGACGACGACGACGTCGAGGACGATGAAGAGATACCGACAACCCTTGCGCTCGTTCGAAGCGCGTCGCTCGTCGTTCGCCGCGCCCGTCGCGTGCGCGCGCGAGCTTCGTTGTGAAGACGAGGCAAACAAACAACGCATATTTTCAAAGAAATGGAGTCGCGAAGGACGCGCGTGACGTTACAAGTACAAGGCTTCAATCTAATGCATAGCGTGTCGCTCACTTATAGAGGCCATGGTTAGATCCATGCCGATTGCGCGCGAAGGTTTGACTCCGGCGCGCAAACCATCGTCATCGCCAGCGTTCGGGGCGCGCACGACGACGTCGTGCCGCAAGAGCGATAAACGCAGTAACGCCGAACGCGTCTCTCGCTCATGATGTTCGCCATCAGCGATAATTTGAGCCAAGACAGCAGTACGAGTGTTTGCACTCGAAGCGGTAAGCGTGTTGCTCTGGCAATCGATACGTGCGCTGATTTTTTCGCTCTCGATTAAAGTCGCGAGCTCGAGTTGCAAATCGCCCGATGACGTGTTGAACGCGGACGCCATGACCTCTAGATCCACCGATATGTAAGGTTGGCAGTATTGAATCAGCGCACGCTCACGGATGCGCTTGTAAAGCCCCGCCACGTGCTCACGCAAGTGCAGATCGTGAGTGAGCAATAGCCGCATGCCATCCAGCGCGGCGAAGCACGTCGTGTACTTTGAATCGTAGAAGTTATTCACCACCTCTCGTACGTCTGATGCCGCCTCTAGGTGTGCCCGAAATGCACTCTTCTTGTTGTTTAAGACCAAATCAAGCAATTCCGTTCGATTGAACGTCGCTAAAGCGCACAATGTCCCGTACAACGCGACATCGCGAGCAGAGCAAACGTTCGCGTACGACGTGCCGATTTCGAGTGGTACCGAGGTAAAACTCAAAGCCGCATCCTTGTATCTATTCATCCGTAAATTCGCAATCCCAGAAGCGCAAAACACCTTGGCTCGCAGTATATTCACCCCGCCGTCATCATGTGCGATCTCGTCGAGCGCGTTGTGGGCCTTGGTCGCGTGAATGTTCACGTGCGCAAAGTTCTTCATCTCGAGCGACACCGCCATCACGTTCAAACACGTTGATACGATGTGCTTCGGCGTGGAGCAGTAATCGCGCGTTCTCATATAGTTCGCGACTGCATTCTTCAAGTCGCCTCTGTCGTAGTAATGATCGCCGAGCTCGACGAACTGCATGCGTAAATTCTCGTTGACGCGCTCCGCTAACAAATCTGAAAGCTCAGAGTCGAGCTTTTCCAACTCTGCTCTGGCGCGCTTGCTATTATCCTCCAACCACTCGCGCTTGAACTCCACATCGTTTATGTGCAACTCTCGCGCCAAAGCTCTCGCGCGTTCGTACGCCACCTCGTTCAACGTGACTGGTTTAGAGAACTCATCCACACGCTCGAGGACAGATTTAGTCTTTTGTAACGCCTCGCGAGCGACGTCTACGGAGGACGTACTCTCCGCGATGCATAACAATCGATCGAGGATGGCGTTCCCGGTGTACTGGCTCAAAATTCCATCGAAATCGATGACTACGGGTCCAGCGGGAGTCATGTCGTTGTGGTGCGAGGCAAAGACTGCGGGAAAGAGCGAGCGCGACGAGCGCTGAGCGAGTCATTTCAAATTATCGATGGCGATTCATTATCGAAGAGCTACTCATCGACGTCTTCGACCGCGTCGGGATTGATTTCAACGTCGTCTGCGAGAGAGATGGATGACGATTTGGCTGACGACGAGCCGAGCGGAACAAAGGCGGCGGCGTGAATTTTCAGCTGCGACACGATAGCCGCCGCTTTGTCCGCCAATCCGGCGCCTCGGCCCAGAGAAAATCCGCGAGTGCCGTCGGGTCCTTTCGTGATCTGAAACTGCGAACCCGAAAATTGGCTATCGCGAGGCGGGCGCGGAGAGTCGGATGAAGGCTTTTCTTTCGGCGGCGCGTTCGGGTCCACCGGAGCCGACGTCGTCACCTTGACTCGCTTCGCCGCGAACTCGTTTTCTTTGCGCGCAACTTGCAGGGAATACTCCAACTCATCGCCAACATTCAACGTGGTATGACCTTCGATCTCGGCGCCGTGTACGAAAGCTTTGCCTGTCTCACCAGTTCCAGGGTCGACGTGTTCGACGAAGCCGTACAAACCATCCTTCGTGCTCGTCACTCTACCGACGAAACGCATTATTTCAACCTTGCACGCGGACTCGACGGACGTTCGCTTGTCGACGCGCACGCAAAACTGCACCAAGTCACCAATGTGCGGGTTTTGCCTCGGATCAACGAGCGATGCGCGATTGAACGCATACTCCTTCCCGGCTGTTTCTACAATCAACCCGGTGGGAGGAGGTCCGCGCGCTTCGTCCTTGCCTGGAAACCCTTTGGCGAAAATGAGCTTCGCCTTACACACTCCTCTACAGAGACGTTCATCGATTGTTGCGAAAACTGCGCTACCTTTCGGTGCGAAACGAATACCAGCGGCCACTGTCTTTCCCGTCCGAGGTTCGTTCACTCCCCGAAAACTGACCTCTTGCCCGACGCAAAGCGCGTCGGGATCCTCCAATAATTCACTAAAATGAAAGAACAAATCTTTCGACCTAGAGCAACACTTGATGAATCCATAATTTTCTTTCACGACACTAATCACCCCAAACTCCTCCTCTATAGCGATCTTTTCTCTGTTCCAATTGTCGCTGTCGGCGCCCGCTACGCTTTGCGTCGCGGCGGAGTCGTCAGATTTCTTCTTATCCGCTTGGGGAAAAGCCTCTCTGATGTTCGCCGCGCGCACAGCGCGCGTGAAGGGATCGTACAAAAGCGTGAATTTGACTTTTGTTCCGTTTTTGAGCTTCGAAAGTCGACAATCATCGTCCAAATCACTCCCGACAAATTCAATGGGATCCGTCAGCCCGGAGACGTCGGCGTCGGCGTCGGCGGCGGCGACCGAGACTAGCGCTTCATCCCCGCCCTCCGCCCCCGCTGGTTTTCCATCGTGTTTGTCTTCTCCTTCGCCAATCGAAGACACCTCGTTCGCAGCCGAGGCGTCGTACGTTAATCGTCCTCCGTACGCGTCTCGTTTCTCCTTGCCCCGCAGCGTTCGAGCGACGACGCCCAACACATCGCTTTTCAGCACCTTCACCGCGATCTCTTCCGCCTCGCACTTTCTCACGTTGAACGCATTAATCTGCCCATCGCCTTTCGCGCTCGGGGCGGTGATGAACTTCACCACGTCCCCTGGGTCGAGCGACGGTTTATCCCGGTTCGCGAGCTCGCGGTGAAACTCGCTCGCGTGAAAGAACACCTGGCTCTCTCTTCCGTTCGCGTCCACGCGCGCGCCGCACCGAATGAACCCGAACGATTGCTTCAGCGTCACTATGGTGCCGTATTCATCTTCCCCTTCAGCGATGGGTTTCGTCGCCGTCGTCGACGTCGCTGACGTTCCGTAGCGCGGCGCGGCGCGGCGCGGCAACCTACTCTCCATCGCGCGCGAACGTTAACGTCGACGCGAATTCGATCACGACCGACTGCCGCGATCGCCACCGCCGTCGATAGCAAAGTGTATTTCGACCGAACCGTCGCGCGACCGAGGCGATCGCGCGTTGCGAAGTAAGGACGAACCGCGAACCGCGAACGAAGCGAGCGACGCGTCGGGCGACGTCGCGATATCCTACAAATTTTCCTCGCTCGATCGCGCTTAAACACGGAACAATTGATGTGTGTCCGAATGCGTACGAGGGTTATTATTGAAATTCAAGCGGGCGAACCCGTTCGTCGCGCGAGAACGAGCGACGAACGTCGCGCGGCGAAATCGAAACGAAAACTCTTCGCGACCGCCGGCGCGCGCGCTACAAGTGTACATTATGCGGATCATTGCTTCGCCGCACGCTTCGCGCGCGCTTCGGCGGCGACTTTTGCGGCCCACGATTTGACGTCCGTGTCGACGTTCAACTTGCGAACGCCAGTCTCCTTGTAATTTTTGGTGAGAATCATCCCGAGCGACGACGAATTCGTCGTCATCGCCGCTTCGCATTGCGCGTAGTCCACGACTTCGGTGTCGAGCCATCCGCGCTTGGCGCTTCCCCACGTCTTGTCCGTCGCACCCTTAAGTTCGGTGAACGTCGTGGCCAAGATAACATCCCCTACTTCCACCTTACCCTTCGCCGTCCCTCCCGGTCGCACGGTTTTAATCGCCGGCCTTCCGTCGGCGCCCTCCATCAAGAGCAACCCGAGCTGAATATTCGATTGCGAGCAATCGAGCTCGACTTTATACACATCCCCTCCGATTGGGTATTTCTTCATCATATCCTCTTCCGTCGCCGCGCGCGTCGCCTGACATCGTCGTCCAACGTTTCTCGTCGTTCGCGTCGTCGTCCCGGCGCGTAACGCGCGCGCCCCTCGCGCGCGACGCGCGCCCCCGATCGTCTTCACATTCACGTTCGCCGTTCTCATCGCCCTTGCGTTACTTTTCTTCGTGTTCGTCGCACATTCCGTGTCTTCATCGTCAGTCGTCGTGTTCGTCGCACACCCGTCGTCGCCTTCGCTTTACGTTTCGTTCGATTCGACGCCCCCTTCGTGCGCCGTGCGTTCGTTCGATCGTTCGATCGATCGATGGCGTGTACACGAAGTCGTCCTCGTCGTCCTCGCATTCGCGTTCGCGTTCGCGTTCGCGTTCGCATTCGCGCGCACGTCGAACGGGACGAACTGCACGAACGAACGGGCGTACGTCGCGTCGACGGACGCACCGAATCGCGACGACGAATGCGATCGCTCGACGAACGATGACGCGGCGACGTGGACGTGGACGACGACGTGGACGTGGACGATGACGACGAGAGGCGACGACCGGTGGTGACTCGTCGATGTGTCGGTCGGTATGTCGGTCGTTGAGTCGGTCGGTCGTACGTGCATGGGTGCGATTTTTGGGGTTTTTTCACGAATGACACCACGAAAAAACAGAGTCGCGATCGAGATTTTCGTCGAATCGCGCGCGTCCTCGAAAGCACGGGGGGGGGGGGGGG
>Ga0222712_10007834_pt1 | contig 10229 bp, 13 predicted proteins | sample C33_657DmetaG_FD_165043 | JGI IMG/M metagenome (GOLD analysis project Ga0222712, IMG submission 165043) | Estuarine water microbial communities from San Francisco Bay, California, United States - C33_657D | ecosystem: Environmental > Aquatic > Marine > Unclassified | place: USA: California...
TATCCATTTCTTTATTGAAAGCATTTCTATTTTATGATGTCATTAAACTTGTTGGTAAACTTGATTTACAAAAACCGTTTAGTGAATTTGTATCAAAACAAATTAGTAGGGTAAGTAGCTTATCGTTAACTATTGGATTATTAACTGTTATTGCATCACAGGTGGTAAAAAGTATTTCACAAAAAGGCTTTGATGTAAATCAATTGAATTTTTACTGGACAGACGGCGAAGCATTTATTTTTATGGCAGCTATTCTTTTTATTATCGCTACTATTTTTAAAAGAGGAATTGAACTCCAATCTGAAAACGATTTAACTGTATAATATGCCTATAGAAGTAAACTTAGATGTAATGATGGCTAAAAGAAAAGTTTCTTTGAATGAGTTATCAGATAGAGTGGGATTGACTTTAGCTAATTTGTCTATACTTAAAACAGGCAAAGCAAAAGCCATTCGCTTTAGTACCTTAGAAGCTATTTGTAAAGCGCTTGATTGTCAGCCCGCAGATATTTTAGTTTTTGTTAAGTAGTTTGTGTGAACCATCACAAGTTGGCATTCTTTTAGAAAGACCACAAGTACAATCTGTTAATCCTTTTCCAAACAAAATTTGGTGTGTATATTTTTCAATTCTTGCGTATCTGGTTTCCGGTTGTTTAGCTCCCGAAAAAAATATTAAATAACCCCTTTGTCTACCGGGTGTCAAAGATTCAAATGCTTTTTTGAGTGCAGCATTTTTTTTAAAAACAGCATTTAATTCATTCACTACAATAGTAGGTGCAGGTTCTGTTTTTGAGGATCTAATTTCTTTTGTAGAAATACATTCTTTAATGAACTTTTTAATTATTACCGATTTTTTTGCAATGTCTTGTGTATTTTCTAGTCTTAGTTGTCTTCCAAATCTTGTGTGCTCACCTGGTTTAACCAATAAACCTTTAGGGTCCGCTAATTCAGCACCATTAAAAAAGCCTAAAGCAAAATATTCTTTAAATGGGGCAATGATAACAATGTTTTTATTGTTGTGCGTATAACAAGGGGCGGCCCACTTATATTCTTCAATTAATCCTGTATCCAATAATATCGTACGAATAGAAGTAAGCTCTTCTTTCCACTGTTTAGATCTATTAATATAATTGGATACTTCTTGATTCATGGTAACAAAGTAAATGTAAAATTAATTACATTAGTTGTTCAAATAGATCATATGAAAAGAGTTTTTTTTATTGCGACTAGTTTAGTTTTAATGATTTGTATTTCACTTCATGCGCAAACTAAAAAAACTACAAACAAAAACCCACTTCCAATTGGTGTATTTGACTCTGGAACAGGGGGTCTAACAGTATTAGAAGCCATATTGGTTTTGGATGCTTTTAATAATGAAACAGGTAAGCCAGGTGCAGATGGAAAGCCCGATTTTTCTAAAGAATATTTTCACTATTTAGCAGACCAAGCAAATATGCCTTATGGTAATTATTCTGCAGAAAATAAAACCGATTTACTAAAAGAGCATATTCAAAAAAATATGCAATTCTTTTTAAAATACGCTGAGCAAAAACCGCCTGTTAAAATGATTGTATTAGCCTGTAATACCGCTACAGCTTATGCCTTATTAGATATTAAATTAAAATTGCAACAAGATAAAATAGATGTTCCCGTTATTGGAGTGATTGATGCTGGTTCAAAAGCAGCCTTAGCTTATCAACAAAAAAAGGGCAGTGGAACGATTGGCGTATTTGCAACAGCAGGTACAGTAGCATCAAATGGTTATCCTAGAACCTTACAAACCATGGCTAAAGCATTAGGGATGCAAGAATTATCAGTAATTAGTCAGGGAGGTTCTGGTCTGGCTGAAAGTATAGACCGTGACTGGAGTTATTTTGTAGACACATTAACTAAGGCAAGAAAAGATTATAAAGGCCCTTCTCTTAAAAACAATAAGTACACGATTGATACGACTTTATTAAGTGCGTATCGTTTTGATGCTTCTAGTAATAAGCTATTATGCGAATATGATGATAAAGGAAGTTGTTTAGATATGCAATTAAATGATCCATCAAATTATGTTCGATATCACTTGGTAAGTTTATTAGAAAAAATGGTACAAGAAAAAGTAACCAAGCCTTTAAACACCCTGATTTTAGGTTGTACGCATTACCCTTACTTAAAAGATACCATTGCATCTGTTTTAAACGAATTGTATCAGTATAAAAAAGACAATCAATATAGATATAGAAATTATCTTGTTGAAAAAGTAGAATTGATTGATCCTTCCATAGAAACAGCTAAAGAGGCTTATTTAGCGCTTCAAAGTGGATCACTTACAAATACAACTACTAAACAAATCAATCAATTTTATATTACTGTCCCTAATACGAGCGTACCTAAAGCCGCTTTACAGCAAGATGGTTGGTTTACATACGACTATAAATACGGAAGATTAGCAGGAGCAAATACGGAATATGTAAAGTATGTTCCATTTGATACAAAAAATATTTCGGAGGCTTCCTATAACCGTTTTAAAATGGTGCTACCAAAATCTTATGCCGAAATTGTAAAGTTCAAACTTAAATAATCGCCATCTTTAACTGCTTTCCAATCATCAATTAATTTATAAAGGAGGGTTCTTATCTCTGTTAATTTAGTTGATGAAATTTTGATGAATGGAATGGAAGAACTTTGCTGTAATAGGCTTTGTTCAAGCATTTTATTGATATCATCAAATAAACCTTGTGTAAACTCTATTAATAAAAGATTGGCAAGATGTTCCGAATGCCAAGCTTCATTAGAAAGTTCCAATGCATCTCTTTTTACTTTATTTTCAAAAACATTTGGATTGATGCCACTCGCAACTAGCCCCCAAAAGGCTGTTTTATATTGTAAAGTGTTTTCTATTGCATAATGGCATAGGTCATGTAGCACCAAAAAATTATCTGCTTCATACCAATAATCAGAAAATCCTTCTCTGATATACGTGATAGTATATTTAGAATTAATTTTCTTTTTTATGATAATTTTCATGTCAAATCTAATTTTTTAAAACCATTACTGCAATTTCAATTAAACTTTCGTTTTCAATTATTTTATAATTTTTACTAGAATGTATAAATTGTGAAATCCGCTCTATAAAAGGGTTTGAAGACAATCTGTTAGGTGTTGCTAATATAATAGTACTGCCTTTATTTATATACTTTTCAATAAATAAAACTAAATTATTGTGAGCTGCTGGTTCGTAATTTGTATCACTTAGTAGTATGGTATCAACACTACTATTGTCAGAAACGATATTCCAATCAATACATGCAGCCTGTGCATTGTTAAGTTTTAGAAGGTCAATATTTTTTTGAATTAAAACAACTGCATCCGGAGCATAATCACTAATTGTTATTTTTTTTGTTTGTGAAGCAACACAAAACGAAGGCACACCGATACCTGCCCCAATTTCGAGAACTATTTTATTTTGTATCCAGGCTGGCTCATCTTGTAAAAACTGGATCATAGCATCTGAAGAAGCCCATATTTTAGCCCAGTACGGAAATATCGTTTCCGTATTTTCTGCTACTAATTTTTGATAGGTTGGCTTAACAAGCGCGGGGTCCGGAACATATAGCGTAAGACCATTTTTTAAAGTAGAAAGTTGTAATGGATACACGTTATTGTAGACCCTCCACAGCTTTTTCTAAATCCGCGATGATAAATTTTGTCATTTGTAAAAAGGCATAGGTTGCTTTTGGTGCCGTTACTGGATTGGTCATGTATTTGCCCAAAATAGATGGCACTACTTGCCAGTGAACACCATATTTATCTTGAAGCCAACCACATTTTCCTGGCACCCCCTCTTTTGTTAAATAATCCCAATAGTAATCAATTTCTTCCTGCGTGTTTACTAAAATTGTAAATGATACGGCATCTGTGATACTAAAAGCATGAGGGGCTGAACTGTCCATGATACCAAATGGCAATGTATTGAGTTCGAACTGAGCATACATGATATATCCTTCGGTATCAAAACCACCTTTTTCGTATTTCCTCATTTCTACAAGACTTGAGTTTGTAAAAAGTGATCTATAATGTGCGATTGCTTCTTCGGCTTTACCAGCATTGTCTCCACAAAACATAAAACTAGGCATCACTTTGCAGCTGCTCTTATAGTCTACTATTATTTGCCAATTCACACCAAATTTATCGGCACACCATCCATATTTTTTGCTCCAAGGATATTCATTTAATGGCATTAAAATTTTGCCATCAATAATTAGTTGATTCCAAATTGTTTCTGCCTCTTCATTACTATCTGCCATGATATAAAAAGATATTGCAGGTGTGATGGGATGACCGGGACCTCCATTTAAATGCATAAAACGTCTACCGTATAAATTGTAGACAACAGCAAAAGGATTTTCAGAAATTAATTCAACTTCTTTAAATATATTTTGATAATAATTGAACGCTTCTTTTGCATTTCCATCAAACCATAAACAAGTACCTATAGATTGAGACATAAATTAATTATTGAGAATTAAATTTTCATACAATGCATTCACTATTTTTTTAATTACAGCATTGTATCCTTTACTATTTCCTGGATGACAGCCATTGCTAATTACAACGATCCCAAATTTTTTGGAGGGGTTAAAAAACATAGCACTAAAAAGTCCATATGCAGAGCCAGTGTGGCCTACCATAGATATTCCATCAATTATTGTAGCTGGTGTTTCTAGCGCAAATCCGTACGGTTCTAAATCTGATACAGCAGTTTGCATGCGTTTTGAACTTTTTTTAGAAATGATTCTTACACCGTTGTATTTGCCATAATTGGCGTGCATCATCATGTAAGTAGCTAAGTCTTTGGCTGATATTTTCATGCCACCTGTTGGGGAAAATATAGGTGTACTGTAGCCCATTTCATATGCTGCAACTTCTGCAGTTCTTGGCGCATAAGCATTTGGTGATAGAACAAATTTTGCGGCATCTGGTTGGTATTCATAAATGTTAGCAAACTTAGATTTATCTAAACCATTTACATAGTATCCTCCATATAATTGTAGTGGTTCTAAAATATGTTTTTGTATATAGGCATCAAATCTTTCTCCGCTAACTTTTTCAATGATGGTGCCAATCATATTAAAATTAAGATTGCAATATTCATAACCTTTTCCTGGCTCATAACTATTGTAGCATTTATACCAGTTGGCAGATTTTGCAGGATTGATAGAATCTAGCGAAAAATAACCTTGGTTATCATTGATAGACGAAAGGTGAGATAACATTAGCCTAAGTGTGATAACGGTTTCAGGGAATTTTGGATTTCGAATTTTAAATCCAACCAGTTCACTTACATCTTGATCCAGATTAACTTTTTTAGCCTCTGCTAATTGCATAATCGCTGTTGCAGAAAATGATTTAGAGATAGAAGCGATTCTAAAAACATTATCATTGGTTAGTGGCGTATTTGTTTCAGCATCTTTTAGGCCAAAAGAATGCGTATAAATAAATTTATTATCCTTCACAACTGCTACTGATAAGCCCATCACAGGATTTTCTTTCATTATTTGTTCAATGGCTGCTTCAGCTTTATTTTCTTGCGCTCCACTTATTACAGGAAAAAATAGAGAAAATATGACTAAACCAATTAGGGCGAAATGTATTTTATTTTTCATGCGTTGAAATTTCAATAAATATATTCAATTGTTAAGAATTACTAAATAATAAATTTAACTTAGTATTCAATTTAAATATTGCGTTATGGTAAAAAATATATTCAAATATCTGACAATTATTATCGTAGTCTTTGTTGGCGTTTTATTGTTCAATACGTTTCGTTTAAATACGGCAATTGAGCCGCATAAAACAGTTGAAATACCTCTTAACATTGACTCTTCGGCTATTCATCTAAGTCAGGCCATTCAAATAAAAACAGTTTCTTACGGAGATACACTTCCTATCGATACGACCGAGTTTTTGAAGTTTAAGAAGTTTTTAGAAACGAGCTATCCCCTCCTACATTCAAAGCTTACCAGACAAGTATTTAATGAATTTAGCTATGTATATAAATGGGAAGGCAAAGACACAACTTTAGCACCATATGTGTTAATGGGCCATACCGATGTGGTTCCTGTAGAAGCTGCATCAGAAAGCAAGTGGTCAGTGCCGTCATTTAGTGGCGCTATTAAAAACGATACGATTTGGGGTAGAGGAGCAGCAGACGATAAAGTGGCGGTCATTGCTATTATGGAATCTGTAGAACAATTGTTAGCACAAAATTTTACCCCTAACAGAAATATCTATTTATGTTTTGGTCATGATGAAGAAGTGTCTGGTAAACGTGGAGCAAAAATATTTTCGGCGTGGTTTGCTAACAATCATATTAAACCCGCTCTTGTTTTGGATGAAGGTGGTCAAATTGATCAACAACATTTTAAACGATTAAAAAAGCCTGTGGCAGTTATAGGTACCAATGAAAAGGGGTATGTGAATTTAGATTTTACAGTAGAAATTCCTGGCGGTCACTCTTCTATGCCAAGTCCTGAAACAGCTATCGATGTTTTAAATAAGGCGATCGTAAAAATCAGAGCGCAGCAAATGCCTGGTGCTATTACACCAACGGTGCAAGAACTTATTAATCGTACAAGACCCGCTGAAAGCTTTTTAACTAAAGTTGTTTTAAGTAATTTATGGTTGTTTAAACCTGTGGTAATGGGTCAATTTGAAAAAGTAAAAGAGTCCAATGCCATGGTACACACAACGCTAGTGCCTACTATTGTAAAAGCCGGCATTAAGGATAATGTTATTCCATCTATTGCTAAAGCCACCGTAAACAGTCGCATTTTACCTGGTCAAACAAGCGATGACGTTTTAGCATATGTTACCAAAGTGGTTAATGACGAGCGTGTTGTAATTAAAAAGCAAACGATTTCTATTATGGAACCTTCGGCAGTAAGTTCTTTTGAAAGCGAGCAGTTTAAAAAAATTGAAAATATTTTATACGCGACAGTGCCTGATGTTATTGTATCACCTTTTTTAATGATTGGTGCCACCGACTCTAGATATTTTAGAAACAATAGTGAATCCGTATTAAATTTTTCGGCAGTACAAGATGTAAAAGGTTTTCATGGTATTGATGAACGCATTGGTATCAAAGACTTGCAGCGTATGATTTATTTTTACAAAGAATTTTTAAAATAATTTGTGTGTTTTCGAAAATAAATAAATGGCTACTTGTTGCAACGACTTTAGGTATTTTATATGGAGTTGCGCTTCTTATTTTTGCTGCAGATGTTTTTAATCATGAGCAAAATATTGCCCAAACATTTTATGATTTACTCCTGCATTTAATTCCCACTGCTGTTGTATTATTCATTGTTGTTGTTGCATACAACAGGCCCCTCATTGGCGCTATTGTTTTTTTAGTATTAGGCCTCATGTATATTATTACAGGCTGGGCCAGCATGCATTGGACATCCCATGTTTTGATAGCGGGCCCACTCCTTTTGTTAAGTACGTTATACATAACCTATTGGAAATCAAACGAATAAACGAATATTTGTAACATTTGAACTATTAATCGTAATATTGCGATTAATATGGGAGCCAGTAAAATCATTAATTATTCTGAAGAAGAACTGCTGATTGCAAAATTTGCAAAAGCCCTTTCGCATCCTGCACGTGTGGCCATTATCAAGCTTTTACTACAAAAGCAATCTTGTGTATGTGGTGATATTGTAGATGATTTACCAATTGCACAATCTACTGTATCGCAACATTTAAAAGAATTAAAGGAGTCCGGTTTAATCAAAGGAAATATTGATGGGGCATCCATTTGTTATTGTATTGATTCAGACGTTTTACAAACCGCAAATAATTATTTAAATAATCTATTAGCAACCCCTAATCCAACTCCTTCTACTTGTTGTTAAACTAAAAATTATAAAAATGCAAACAGACGAACAACTTAAAGAAATTGTAAAAAATAAATACAGTGAAATAGCATTACAAGACAAAGAAACAAATATGTCTTCTTGTTGCGGCGCTGGTGGCTGTTCTACCGAAGTGTATAACATCATGTCTGAAGATTATACCACACTTGGTGGTTACACTGCAGACGCAGATTTAGGCCTAGGCTGTGGATTACCTACACAATTTGCACGCATTAAAAAAGGTGATTTGGTTATTGATTTAGGAAGTGGTGCTGGTAATGATTGTTTTATTGCTAGGCATGAAACAGGTGAAACGGGTAAAGTAATAGGTATCGATTTTACACCAGCAATGATTAATAAGGCACGCGCCAATGCAGAAGCTAGAGGATATAATAATGTAGAATTTAGACAAGGTGATATTGAAAATATGCCCATCACTTCTAATGTAGCGGATGTGATTGTTAGTAATTGCGTTTTAAATTTAGTACCCAACAAGCATGGCGTATTTACAGAAATGTTTAGGGTATTAAAACCAGGTGGACACTTTAGTATTAGTGATGTTGTACTTGTTGGTGCGTTGCCAGAAGGCTTACGCAAAGATGCTGAAATGTATGCTGGATGCGTATCTGGCGCAATTCAAAAAAATGTATACATGGAACTTATTCATGCAACAGGTTTTGAAAACGTTACCATTCAAAAAGAAAAAGCAATTGTAATTCCTGATGATATTTTAATAAATTATTTATCGCCTGAGGAAATTGCTTCATTTAAATCAGGTAGTACAGGCATTATGAGTATTACCGTTTTTGCGCAAAAACCGACCGAAAATAAAACAGCCTGTGTACCAGGAGGCGGCTGTTGTTAATGAAAAAAATATGAAAAACATTTTAGTATTATGTACGGGCAATAGTTGCCGAAGCCAAATAGCACATGGGTATTTAAAAATATTTGCAGCCGAAAAAGCAAATGTGTACAGCGCCGGAGTAGAAACCCATGGGGTAAATCCTAGGGCTATTCAAACCATGAGAGAAGATGGTATTGATATTTCAAATCATACTTCTAATAATGTGTTAGAATATACTGATATTCCTTTTGATTATGTGATTACCGTTTGTGATCACGCAAAAGAAGTTTGTCCATACTTTCCAAGTAACGCTCAAAAATTTCATTATAACTTTCCGGATCCAGCAAAAGCAGTTGGCACGGAAGATGAAATAAATAGAGCATTTGAAGAAGTACGTGAGATGATTAAAAAATACTGTTTACAATTTGTAAAGGAAAACATATGAGTGGATTAACAGCCTTAGTAATAGGCGCTACAGGCGCCACCGGTTCGGAACTTGTTGCACAATTAATTGAGGATGACCGTTTTAATAGCGTAGTTGTGTTTTCAAGAAGAGCACTTAGTATTTCGCATACTAAATTAACATGCCATATTGTAGATTTTGATAACCCACAATCTTGGTCTGATTTAGTAAAAGGTGACGTACTCTTTTCGGCGTTAGCTACTACCCTTAAGCAGGCCGGTAGTCAACAAGCACAATACAAAATTGATTACACCTATCAGTACCAAACAGCCGAAACAGCTGCTGCTAATGGTGTTAAGGCGTATGTGCTGGTGTCTGCAATGGGTGCCAACCCAAAATCTTTGCTATTTTACCCCCGCATTAAAGGACAACTTGATAAAGCAGTTAGTGCATTACCCTTTAAACAGATTCATATATTTAGACCCGGTTTTTTACTTAGGCAGCCTGATAAAATAAGGCCTATGGAAAAAATAGGGGTAGCTATTGTTAATGGACTTAATAAACTAGGCCTTTTAAAAAGTCAAAAGCCTCTTCCAGTGGCCTTGCTTGCTCAAAAGATGCGCGCTGTATTAGTAAACCCAAATGCACAACAATTTCAGGTATATTCTTTGGATTTAATATTTGATTTGTAGTATCTTACTAATTCGAATATTCATGTCATGAAAAAATTTACTACTGTTGTTATTGCACTAATTTTATTTGTTGCAACCAGCATTGCGCAAGTATTATCACCCCTTGTTACAAAATCTAAAAATTTAGATTACGCTAAGCTTGCACAGATAGATACTTTGCTAAACAATTATGTTAATAATAATTGGTTGGTAGGTGCTTCTACAATTATTGTTAAAGACAATCAAGTAGTGTATTATAAAGGCCATGGTTTTGCTGATAGAGCAACAAAAAAACCAATGGATCCAAATTCTATTTTTAGAATCATGAGTCAAACCAAGGCTATTACTAGTTTAGCGGTGTTGCAATTATTTGAAAAAGGTAAAATTGGTTTAGATCAAGCT
>Ga0222712_10007836_pt1 | contig 10227 bp, 9 predicted proteins | sample C33_657DmetaG_FD_165043 | JGI IMG/M metagenome (GOLD analysis project Ga0222712, IMG submission 165043) | Estuarine water microbial communities from San Francisco Bay, California, United States - C33_657D | ecosystem: Environmental > Aquatic > Marine > Unclassified | place: USA: California...
TTTTAAACAGATGGCTAAATGGCGCCAAAGCCTTTATTTGCTAATGAAAGGCCAATGGAGAAAACAACGACAATTGGAAAAGTCTACATTAACAGCTTATCAATTTGAAATTCAAAAACGCTTGTTGTCTGCTCAATTTCCAAATGCTGAAATTGAGGTTAAATATTTTGACCATGAGTATTGCCATGCTGTATCGGGTTTCATGGGTTCGCCTATGACAAACGATCAGTTGCTCATTACCATGGATGCTCAAGGCGATCATAATTTATTCTCGAGTGTTTACAAGTATCATGAGGGAAACTTTGAACTGATTACACAGTCAGCTTCGCCTAAAAAATTATTTACCTTTTCAGGCAAGTACACACAAATACAATACGAATCTAGCATTGGAGGATTATACACCTACTTTACCCATATGTTAGGGTATGCGCCAAATGCTGATGAAGGAAAAGTGGAGGCCCTAGCTGCTTTTGGTTCATATGACAATCCAATTTACCATCAATTATGGGAGTGTTTTTCAATTCAAAATCATCAAATAAAAGTGCATCAAGAAAAGATCGAATTGTATTTTTCTATTGATGTTTTTGATGCTTTACTTACAACGATAAAGAAGGAGGATATTGCCGCTGCTATTCAAAAGTTCTTAGAAAATTTTGTGTTGCAATATGTTCAGGATTTAATCAACTTAACGGGGATTAAACGCTTGTGTTTAAGTGGCGGTATATTTGCCAATGTGATTTTGAACATGAGGATTTTTGAAGAAATTACTCCGGAAATTCATATTGTGCCAGCTATGACAGACGAAGGCACTGCAGAGGGTGCAGCTTATTTGGCATATATGGCTGACGAACAAGATTGGCAATGGTTAAAAGCGTTTTCAATGCCTTATTTTGGTTCTGCCTACTCGCAACAAACGGTTGAATCAGTTTTGAAAAAGTGTGCAGCTGTTAAGTATTTTAAGCATGAAAATGATTGGCCAGAAGTGGCGGCTAAATTAGTGGCAGAAGGTCAAATTGGTGCTTTGTTTCACGGTCGTATGGAGTGGGGTCCTCGTGCACTTGGCAATAGAAGTATCATTGCAGATTGTAGAGATGAGCAAATCACCAAAAAGATAAATGGTTCAATTAAAAATAGACCTTTATTTCAACCGTTTTGTCCATCGATATTACTTGAAGAGCGAGAGCGCTTGTTTGACCGCTCATATCCTAATAAACACATGACTTGTGCGTTTAAAATGAAGTCAGAATTTAGAGCCCAAATTCCAGCGGCGGTGCATATTGATGGTACTGCTAGAGCTCAGTTCGTTGATCAAAATGACAACCCAAATTATTATCGATATTTATCGGCTTTAAAGGCCATTACTGGTTTTGGTGTAAGCATTAATACGTCTTTTAATAAGCACGGAAGAACGATAGTGGAAACACCAGAAGATGCTTTAAGAGATTTTCTAGATACCAACTTGGATTTTATGATGATAGAAGGGTTCTTGGTGCAAAAAGCATGAACAATGTAATTAGTGTTTTAAATGGTGGATTAGGGAATCAATTGTTTCAATGGGCCCATGGTTTAGCTATTGCAAAGGCCACATCAAGACGATTAATTTTAGACATTGCTTTGAACGAGCAAGACCATAAACGTTCTTTCAATATTATTGATTATCAGACTGATTTTAAGTGCATCAAAACACCCTATGCAGAGATGAGTCGTTTGGGTCTTTTTTGGAGGGGTTTGCAATATGGTGGTATAGAATTGAAAGAAGAAAAAGAGTTTACTTTTAATGTATTTGATATCCATCAATATGATCAAAGAGACTTGATTTTAAAGGGGTATTGGCAATGTCCAAAATACTTTGACAACTATCTCAAGGAGATCTTAAATCAACTGGTTTTAAAAACAACTTCAGCCACTTATAATAAGTATTTACCCTTGGTTCAACAATCCAATTCTATCGCTATTCATGTTAGAAGAGGAGATTATGTACAAGACCAAAAAACGAACGCCTTTCATGGTGTTTGTAGCATGGAATACTATGTAAATGCTATGCAAAAATTAGCGCAATTGGGCATACAAGATAAACCATTGTTTGTTTTTTCAGATGATATTGAGTGGTGCGAAAATCAATTCACTGATTGGGGTAAAGTAACGTTTATTGATGGTTTAAATGATCGGGAAAGTTTGCAATTGATGAGCAAATGCAAACACAATATCATAGCCAATAGCAGTTTTAGTTGGTGGGCAGCTTGGTTGAATAATTTTGCTGATAAGCAAATCATCGCACCCCAAAAATGGTTGAATCAAAGCATTGAACCATTCGATTTAATTCCCAACACCTGGCATAAGATATAATGAAGATAGAGACAGTAATAAATTTGTTCAAAGGCTTAAGAAAAAGTAATTTTTTTTCTGCAATTAGAGAAAACATTAAACCAATAGAATATGAAATTGAATCTAATGAGGTAATAGAACAGAGAAAAAATTTCTATAATCAATTTATATCAGAAAATAATTTAGTGTTTGATGTTGGAGCAAATATTGGAAATAGAATTGTTCCTTTTTTAAAATTAAAAGCAAAAGTAGTTGCCTTTGAGCCTCAAAAGAAATGTGTTAAAATATTGAAAAGAAGATTTGGCAAAGAAATAGAGATAGTTAAAAATGGATTAAGTAATCAAATTGAAATTAGAACTTTTTTCGTCTCAAATGCTAATACATTATCTTCTTTTTCTGAAAGATGGATTAATTCTGTTAAAAATGAAAGATTCAGTGGCCTAAATTGGAAAGCAACAAATCAAATCCAAATGATAACTTTGGATTTAGCTATAAAAAAATATGGAAAACCCGATTTTATTAAAATAGATGTTGAAGGTTTTGAATTAGAGGTTTTGCAAGGTTTGAATACTTCTATTAAATATATTTCATTTGAATACACTACACCTGAGCAGAATGAAGATGCAATTAAATGTATAGATAGAATTTTACTATTAAATCCAGAGACATTATTCAATTATTCTGAGGGTGAATCCATGTCATTAAAATTTGAAAATTGGATAGATGGAATAAAAATAAAAAATCATGTATTAACAAATGAATTTATAAATTCAGGGTTTGGAGATATATATGCTCAATCATAAGGTATTTTTATCAGTTATTCTTCCTTTTTACAATGCTGAAAAGACCCTTGGCTTAGCCATTCAGAGTATATTAGATCAGACTTATACTGATTTCGAATTGCTTTTGTACAATGATGGTTCAACAGATAATAGTTTAGCTGTTGTGAATGGGTTTTCAGATGCTAGAATTCGATTGATCAATTTGCCAAGCAATATCGGACTAATTGACATTTTAAACCAATCATTAGTGGATGCAAAAGGCGACTATTGGGCCAGAATGGATGCAGATGATGTGGCTTTTCCAGACCGTTTGTCAAAACAGGTTGACTTTTTAAATCAACATACAGATTGCGGTATTTGTGGAACCCAAATGCGCATCTTGGGCACAGATGAAATTATCCATAAACCACTTAACGATGCAGAATTAAGGTGGTGGATTTTCAAATCAACACCATTTTCGCATCCAACGGTAATGCTTAAAAGAGCAGCACTTTTAAATACACAACTTTGTTTTAGAAAAGAGGCCTATGTAGCTGAAGATTACGATATGTGGTGGCGTTTTGCCTATCATACCCGTTTAGGCAATTTGGCTGAAGTATTGCTTGAGTATAGAATTCATCCTGCACAGGAAAGTTCTAGTAAACAAGCTATTCAAGCAGATCATTTTAAAGCCAGTCAAGCCGCTTTTTGTGCGTCAATTGGTAGTCCAAAATTGTTTCAAATCGATTGGATTAATCAAACACTTACCCATTCTGAATCGGCTACTTTTAAGAATATAATTAAGACCAATCAATGGTTTGATTACCTCACTCAATCTGCTTCAGCTCAAGCTTTTTTTTCGACAAGCAGTATACAGGCAAAAAGACTAGACTGCCTACTATCACTTTGTAAGCGAATACAACAATATCATCCATTTTACAGCATTTTATTGTTGAAGTCTGATATTAGAAGCGCTTTAAAAGCAGGGCAAATGCCAATCATTTCATTCTTAGTAAAGAGTTTAATATTTTGGAAAACAAGGCAAATAGAATAGAAATAGCAGAGACCATTTATGCGCAGTTAATTGCTAATGAAAACAATGCTATGGCATTGTGGCAAGCCAATTTAACTGCCTTGAAATTAGATGATCAAGCTTTGCCAAAACTTGATGTATTGACTTGCGTATACAATGCAGAAGCTTTTGTGGCACATGCTATTGAAAGCATTTTATGGCAATCTTACCCAAATATTCATTTGGTAATTGTAACAGATCCTTGTACAGACAATACCATTGCTATTATTGAATCCTATTGTGCAAAATATCCTAATATTACTTTGGTTCAAAATCAAGAGCATAAAGGGATTATTGATTGTTTCAATATTGGTTTGAATTATTGCGAGTCTGATTACATAGCCAGGATGGATTTAGATGATTTAATTCATCCCTTAAGGTTTGAAAAGCAAATGCACTATTTGTTGTCTCATCCAGATATTGATGTAGTGAGTTGTTTTATGCGGATTTTTGATGAGCAATTTCAGACTAAAGATGTTACCTACAGAGAAGACATGGATATGCAAAAAATAACAACTTTATTTTATTCTCCATTGTCGCACGCAGGTTCAATTTTTAAAGCGAATGTACTACAGTCTTTGAAGTATGTTCAAGGCTACGTGTATGCCGAGGATTATAATTTGTGGTATAGAATTTTAAAACAATTTAGAACCCATGTTTATCCTGAATTTCTGTATTTGTACAGAACCCATTCTAATCAGGTTACCAATACCAAAAATACAGAGATTATTAGAGCTTCTTTGCTTTTGATTTTATCTAAAAACTTGAACGACTTAAACATTGAATGGCGCAAAGAACAAGCTTTGCTATTTGTTAATACAATGATGTTGCACAATCAGAGTATTGATCAATCTAATTGGATGCAAGTCAACGCGCTTTTACAGGATTTGATCAGACATAATGCACAAAAACAATTATTCAACCAGCGCAAATTGAAGTCGTTTATTTACTTGAATTATTGGTTGCCTACTTTTGAACAAGTATACAAGCATATTAGCTTTAGGGACTTATTTATTTCAATCCAATCAGATTGTAATATAGGCTCAACAAGCAACAACATAAAAACAATATTGAAATATTATACCACATGAATTTAGCAGGCAAAAAGGTTCTAATAACGGGCGCAGATGGCTTTATTGGTAGTCACTTGGTAGAGAGACTGATTGATACCGGCGCTGAAGTAAAAGCCTTTTGTTATTACAATTCTTTTAATAGCAGAGGATGGCTTGAAGATTTACATTTAGAAAAACAAAGTGCTTATGAATGTTTAATGGGCGATGTAAGAGACCATGCATTTGTCAACAATGCCCTAAAGCAAGTAGATGTGGTATTTCATTTAGCCTCATTAATTGCGATTCCATACAGTTATCAGGCCTCTAGATCATATATAGATACCAATATTATTGGTGGGCATAATATTTTGCAAGCCGCTTTAGACCATGGAGTTCAAAAAGTATTGATGACCTCAACTTCTGAGGTATACGGCACTGCCAGATACACCCCAATTGATGAGCAACATCCTAAACAAGGGCAATCCCCTTATTCGGCTACTAAAATTGCAATAGATGCCTTAACAGAATCGTTTTATAAAACCTATGATTTACCAGTAGTTACTGTAAGACCCTTCAACACTTATGGCCCAAGGCAATCAAAGCGAGCCATTATTCCTACCATTATCACTCAATTGCTTAATGGTGAGAAACAAATACAGCTTGGCGCTCTGCATCCAACCCGTGATTTTGTTTTTGTTAAAGACACTGTAGAGGGTTTCCTTAAGTTAGCAGAATCAGACCGTTCCATAGGTCAATCTGTGAACATCGCTACTAGCCAAGAAATTAGTATGGAGCAATTAGCACAAACCATTATTCAATTGATTGAACCTAATGCTAGCATTCAAACAGATAAGCATAGGCTTAGGCCAGAATCGAGTGAAGTAGATCAATTACTTGGCTCTAACGAGTTGTTAAAAACCTTTACGAATTGGGCGCCTCAAACTTCTCTTGAAGCAGGCCTCCAACAAACTATAGAATGGTTTAAACAACCAGAACATTTAATACACTATAAAGGCAATGACTATACCTTATAAAGATAGACTTATCAGCACTGGTTCTAGTATAATTGATGCACTAGAAACGCTTAATAAATTAGGTTCTGAGCCCATTGCTTTTGTAGTCAATCAGGATCAAAAATTAATTGGTTCTTTAACCGATGGCGATATTAGAAGGGCATTGTTAAAGGGCATTGATATGCATGATAAAGTGGATCAAATCATTCAACAGCATCCCGCTTTTTTATTGTCTAACCAAGTTGATATTGCCAAAATACAATCTTATAGACAACGCAATGTAATGGTATTGCCTGTTGTTGATGCTAATCATTGTATTATAGATGTGATCAGTCTAAGACAACAGAGATCATATTTACCCATTAATGCAATGATCATGGCTGGAGGAAAGGGCAGTAGATTATACCCATTAACCAATAATATCCCTAAACCTTTATTGAAGATCCAAGGACAAAGTATAATTGATAGAATCATTCATCACCTCAGGGAATATGGCGTCCAACACTATTGGATTTCAATTAATTATTTAGGCGAACAAATTAAGCAACACATACAAAAACATTACCAATTACAGCATATATCGTTCGTTCAAGAAGAACAAGCATTGGGCACAATAGGATCTGCAGGATTGGTTGATGATTTTGCACATGAAACCACTTTAATAGTGAATGGCGATATTTTATCTGACGTTGATTACGAGGCATTTTATTCAGAATTTAATAATAGTTCTGCTGACATGGCTGTACTCTCAATTCCTTATTCGATTTCAGTACCCTATGCTGTTTTAGAATTTGATCAAGATAGAGTAATTGGTTTTGAAGAAAAGCCTTCATACACTTATTTTTCAAGTGGTGGTGTCTATTTAATAAAAACAAAATTGCTCAAACAATTTGTACCATATAACACAGCCTTTAATGCAACTGATTTGATTCAAGAATTGATTGCGAATGGGCATAAAGTGGTGTCTTATAGACATACGGGCTATTGGTCTGATGTTGGAAGTTTAAAGGACTTTGAACAAGCGCAAAGTCGATTTGCATAACACATGAAAAAGTATCCCATTTCCGTTTTAATAGCTTCCTGTGATGAGGGGTATTTATTGGAAGATTGTTTAAAATCATTGCAGTTTTGTGATGAAATTGTAGGTGTAAATCTTGAATCATCAGATAATACTAAGGCCCTTATGCAGCAATATTGTACGCGTTACGAGGAACATAAACGAGTGCCAATAGTTGAGCTAATACACCCAATTTATATCCCACAATTAAAGCATGATTGGATAATGGTGATAGATCCAGATGAACGATTGACCCCTGCCCTGAAGGATGATATCGTTAACACCATATTTGAGCTGCCAAACACTATTGCAGCGGTAAGAGTGCCCATGTTCAATCATTTTAAAGGCAAAAAACTGGAACATTCAGTCTATGGTGGATTGATTTATTTTAGATTGTTGTATAGAAAATCAGGGATAATATTATCGGAAATTATACATAATTCAATTCAGTTAAAAGAAGGTTTTGATAGAATTAAAATTCCATACAAGGGAAATAATATTGATATCCATTTATGGTGTCAAAGCTGGAAAAAACTATTTGAAAAACATAATAGATATCTTAAAAGTGAAGGTAATAGAATGTATAAAGAAGGATATAAGTATAGTTATACAAAGCAGATAAAATCTTCTATTTTAAAATTCTATTATTCTTACAAAGGTTGTAAAGGATATAAAATGGGATTAACTGGATTATTGTTAAGTTTATTTGCTTTTTGGTTTGAATTTTCAAAATGGAATAAACTTAAAAAAACTTCTAAACTATTTAGTTGATATGCAAAATAATTGGCCATGGAAAACTAAAATAACAAAAGAGGATTATGATTCCAATATCATTTGGCCAAAAATTAGCATAGTTACTCCATCATTTAATCAAGGAAATTTTATTGAAGAAACAATTCTCTCAATATTGAATCAAAAATACCCCAATTTAGAATATATTATAATTGATGGGGCAAGTACAGATAATTCACTTAAAATTATCGAAAAGTATAAATCACAGTTGCATTATTTTATAAGTGAAAAGGATAACGGACAATCAGATGCATTAGTTAAAGGATTTTCGAAAGCAACAGGACAGATTTTGAATTGGATTAATAGCGATGACATTTTAAATGAATACGCTTTGTTAAATGTAGCAAACGCTTTTTTAAACAATAAAATTGATTTTATGCATTCTAGAAATGCTATTATTGATATGCAATCAAATTTAATTGGATATATGCCCAATTATATAGATAATTTAAAGTTAAGGTATCTCTACGAGATGCCCCATGGTCAACAAAGTGCATTTTTTACAACCGAAATTTACAACAAGGTTTCAGGGATAAATCCAAATCTATCTTTTTCAATGGATTATGAACTTTATGTCAAAATGCACATGTTAAATTGTGTTTCAATGAGATTTGATTTTTTATGTGGTAGCATAAGAAGTCACGATAATACAAAAACAAATACCTTAAAAGATATTATGTATATTGAAAATGGTATTATTTTCAGTTCAGTTCTAGAAAATTTAGGTTATTATAAGGAATCTAAATTTTTAAAAGAGCTTGGTTACAATTCTTATGATTTAAATATTAAATCAACTATAAAAATCAAGAAAAGCGAGATAAAATCAATGGTTGCTGAATTTTATAAAAAAATATTGTGGAATTATTACAATTGTAAGAGTCCGGTTACAAAAAATTTGATTGTTAGAATATTTATGAATAAGCCATCTGAGATTTTTAATTTGAATAATTTAAAAGTTCTAAAAGATTCAATTTTTTTTAATGGGATTAATTAGATTTTTATTATCAATTTCTGTTTTATTAGCACATTATAAACCTATATTAGATCTAGGTTTTATTGGTTCGGAACTTGCAGTTGAGTCCTTCTTTGTTATATCTGGATTTTATATGACCATGATATTAAATGAGAAGTATATTGACTCATCATTTAATAAACTATTTTTTAGAAATAGATTTTTAAAAATATATCCTTTATATTTTATAGTTTTATTGATGGCGATATTTACATGTGCTTATATCCAATTAAACCACGATAATTTAAATATATTTGAATGTTATAAAAATATTGGAGGTAATTTAATCACTTGGTTCATTTTAATTTTTTCAAACATTATAATATTTGGACAAGATATATTAATGTTTTTTAATATTGATTCAATAAACGGACATATTTCTTTAGCTATCAATGGTAATTTTAATGCTCATTCATTTATATTTCTACCTCAGTCTTGGAGTTTAAGCATCGAATTATTATTTTATTTGATTGCACCTTATATACTTAGAAAAAAGATTTCTTTTGTGTTCGTTTTTCTTCTACTCTCTTTTTTAATTAGAGTATTAATTTTTGACTTTCTTCAGTTAAATTTTGATCCTTGGTCGTATAGATTTTTTCCTGCCGAATTTTTATTTTTTTTACTAGGTTATTTTGCGTACAAAATTGAAATTAAAGAACTAGAAAAATACTCATTTTATCTTCTCATTTTTATCCTATTATTTACTGTTTTTTATTATAAAATCCCTTTGTATGGTGGGCTCCATATTGAAACCCTAAAGCAATTTTATCTTTGTATAATAGTAATAAGTCTAAAACCAATATTTAAGCTAACCAAAGATTCTAAAACTGATTTATTTCTTGGTGAACTTTCTTACCCAATTTATTTAATTCATACAATCGTTATTTTAATAGTAACATCAGTATTATCTGACAAATTTCAAAATATCTATTTCATTTTGGGTTGTACAGGATTTGCATCTATAATTATTAAAATTTTATTTATAGATCGAATAAATAAATTTCGTCATAATAAGCTAATCAAATGTGCGGAATAGCTGGTATAATTGATCTTAATGGACAAGCCATTGGCATGATGGACATTATGCGGTTTACAGATGCTATGTCGCATAGAGGGCCTGATGGTGCTGGCTATGAAGTACTA
>Ga0222712_10007839_pt1 | contig 10223 bp, 11 predicted proteins | sample C33_657DmetaG_FD_165043 | JGI IMG/M metagenome (GOLD analysis project Ga0222712, IMG submission 165043) | Estuarine water microbial communities from San Francisco Bay, California, United States - C33_657D | ecosystem: Environmental > Aquatic > Marine > Unclassified | place: USA: California...
TGATGGAAATAAAATTGCTGTGATAGTAGCAGACGCTGCAACAGATAAAGAAGAAAAAAATAAAAAAGCAAAAAATGATTGGTATATATATGAGGCAGAATTAAAGCAAAACCGATTACAAGTATATTGGATACATCACAAAGATTCTTCTCAAAAATATATGCAAAAAATATTAACGAAAGAAAATATTGCTGTGTATGCATTTGATTGGAACGCCGATGGGACAAGCATTGTATACAGTTATGGTAAGTCTACTAAGGCCAATGATAATACCTATAGCGACATAGCATTAATCAATATTGAAACAGGTGTTGTTAAAAATATTGCGAACACGCCTGCTGGAGAATCTGCTCCTCAGTTTAGTCCTGATGGAACTTTGATAAGTTATTACTCTACTGAAAACCCGAACGATTGGCCGGGTGCAAAACATGCACAAATTTATGCGCTAGCTGATGGAAGAACATGGCGATTAAAAGCAACTCCGAATGAAGATGGAAGTATTTTGGGTTGGACAGGCGATGGAAAAAATATTGTATGGTCAGAAGCCAATAAAACAATGACTAGTATTTATACATTGAGCGTGGATGGAAAAAATATTACTGAATTAAGTAAGGGTGAAAAAAATTATATAGGGGCTGCTAAAATAAATGCAACACATAGCCATATTTCATTCACTTTACAAAACACTTCACAGTTTCCTGAATTATATGTAAGTAAATTAAATGAGTATGCTCCCGTGAAAATTACTTCTATCAATGCAAGTATGGCTTCTTTGCCAATAGCTAGAACCGAACTTATTAAATGGAAAGGGGCCGATGGTTTAGAGATAGAAGGTTTATTAACTTATCCTTTGAATTATACGGCTGGTAAAAAAGTTCCTTTGTTATTAAATGTACATGGAGGCCCTGCAGGTAATTTTGGTCAAACTTGTATTGCTACCAATCAAGGTACTTATCCAATAGCTGCATTAAGCGAAAATGGCTATGCTGTTTTAAGACCAAACCCAAGAGGATCAAGTGGTTATGGCAATATTTTTAGAATGGCTAATAGACAAGATTGGGGTGGCAAAGATTATATAGACTTAATGAATGGGGTTGATCAGGTGATTAAAATGGGCGTTACAGACGAGTCTATGCTAGGCGTAATGGGTTGGAGTTATGGTGGATTTATGAGTAGTTGGATTGTGGGACATACGAATCGTTTTAAAGCTGCTTCCATTGGAGCGCCTGTGGTAGATCTTGGTTTTCAAAATTTGACCGATGATATTGAAGGATTTTTACCTTCTTATTTTAAATCAGATCCATGGAATAATTGGTCAATGTATAGCGAGCATTCACCCTTAAGATTTGTTCAAAATGTACAAACACCTGTGCTATTACAACATGGAGAAGCAGATCAAAGAGTTCCTTTAGGAAATTCTATTATGTTTTACAATGCATTAAGAAGAAGAAATATTCCTGTGAAGCTTTTGGTTTTACCAAGACAACCCCATGGGCCTAGTGAACCAAGAATGGTTTTAAAAACAATGCAAACCAATGTAGAGTGGTTTGAAAGTTTATTGAAGCCTTAATGATTTTGTTTACAAAAATAAACAGGGGTTATAAGGATTCTATTATATATGTTGATTAAAAAAATAAAATGAAAAAAATAAAAATTATCTTAAGTATTATACTATTAATGCAGGGTCAATGGTTGATAGCACAAACCATCAAAGAAAAAAGTAGAATTATTGTTATTGGTGCGCATCCCGATGATTGTGATTATGAGGCAGGCGCAACGGCTGCCTTGCTAGCAAGCATGGGTCATGCAGTAAAATTTGTTGCAGTCACTAATGGGGATGCAGGACATCAAACCATGAAAGGAAAAGAATTAGCAGCGCGTAGATATTTAGAAACACAGGAAGTAGCTAAAAGATTAGGTGTAACCTATGATGTATTGGATAATCACGATGGTGCCTTATTGCCTACATTAGAAGTGAGATTACAAATTATTAAAAAAATTAGAGAGTGGAATGCAGATGTAGTCATTGCGCCAAGACCAAATGATTACCACCCGGACCACCGTTACACTGGTGTACTCGTTCAAGATGCAGCTTATATGGTGGAAGTACCCAATGTTGCACCAGACGCACCTCCTTTGAGAAAAACACCTGTATTTTTATATGCAGAAGATCATTTTCAAAGACCAAACCCGTTCAGACCAGATATTGTAATAGATATTAGCACTGCTTATGCAAAAAAGATTTCTGCCATTGATGCGCATGAATCTCAATTTTATGAGTGGATGCCATGGATAGGAAGATATGAAAAAGACGTACCTACTGGAAAAGAAGAAAGATTACAGTGGTTGATGAAATTATATGATCGTCCTATGAAGGCCAATATCAGAGCTGCTATGGTGAAATGGTATGGTGCCACAAAAGCAGCAGGGGCCAAACATGCAGAAGCTTTTGAAATCTGTGAATATGGTGCACAACCTAATGAAGCAGAAATAAGAAGATTGTTTCCAATGTTAATTAAATAGAATGGCTAATTGGCATAAAACTTTATTGATTTCTTTTGTTTTTTCTATGGTGATGATGGCGAATGTTAGTGCGCAAGCCGATGACCCTTCCATCATTACTGTAAAAAAAACAAAAGATTTTTCATTGACTGGCTTAGCAGACGCTGCTGCCTGGAAAACTACCTCCTTTATAAAACTTCAAAAGAAATTAACCACTAGAGTAAATTATACTACCCAGTTTAAAATTTTATATTCCGACTCGGGTATTTATTGTTTATATATATGTGAGGACTCTCTTATTACTTCAACGCTAAGAGAAGACTTTGCTGACTTATATAATGAAGATGTAGTAGAAGCCTTTTTTTGGCCTGATGAAAAATCGGTTATTTATTTTGAATATGAATTATCGCCATGGAATTATGAATTACCCATACTGGTGCCTAATTACAATGGAAAGTTTTTAGGCTGGAGGCCTTGGCATTATGAAAAAGAAAGAAGAACAAGACATGCTGCTAGCATTAATAAGCAAGCAGGTAAAGTCATGGGCTGGACTGCTGAATTTTTTATACCCTATGTCTTATTAAGTCCGCTAGAAAATGTACCGCCAAAAGCTGGAACAAAATGGCGCGCTAATTTTTACAGAATAGACTATGATAAAGGGGGCAACTATTGGAGCTGGAAGCCTACTGGACTTAGCTTCCATGAATACAAAAAATTTGGAACTATTATTTTCGAATAATTTTTAGAGACGGGCTTGAAAGAACTCAGCAATCTCTTCAATCTTATCTGTATTGATAAAATCTATTTTCATTGCAATAAATTTTTCCCATGCTAAAGGGTAATCGGGTGTTCCCCATAATCTAATGGGTTTATTCAATGCATGTATTTTTTCAATGGCTGCTTTAATTTTTTCTTCCTCCGAAACTTGCATGGGCCAGGTTTTTTTCCACATGGTAAATTTTCCATAGTCTTCACTTATTAAAGAAATTTTAGATAATTGTTCTGAAGTATAATTTTTAAAAATTCTGCCATCAAAATGTATGAACTGTGGATATTGTATAAATAAAGAATCGGGTGGTGTGTTACCTGAAATAGTAATGGTAAAATTTTTATTATTAATAAGGGATGGATATTGTTTTAATAAGGCTATTAAACTATCTAAAGTACCAATGGCCTCTGTTTTTACATCAATTAATAATTGTAATTTTCTATTCGGTGTATTAGTGGCAAGTAGGGGTGCTAAATACATATTTTCTAGGCTTCGGCTAGGCAATAAATCTTTTGTATCGTGCCCCACTAAAATTTTACCCTTCACTAAATGAATATCTGCTTCAATGGAACCCAATTGGTTTGTATAGGCTAGTTCAAAGGGGGTTTTTTGTTCATAATCGTTATGGGAATGAACATTGGCAATAGTAAATTTTTGTGCATGAACTGTAAAGCAAAGGCAGCATATACCTATAAAGCTGCTTAGTAATTGTTTCATATTTTAAAATTATTCTTCAGTTAAATATTTCTAAATGCATATTACAATTATTTATTAAAAAAGGAAGGTTTTTAAATAATGTAAAAAGATTTAATATCTTATCTTTGTGGCAGAATAAATAAAAATCTTATGTATAAAAATGTTGTCATTGCCCTTTGGATTCTTTCAGCTATCTACTGCTTGTATAAATTATTTAAAAGGTCAAAATTAACTTCTCTTGACGGGGTTATTGGGTATTCACCAGGATTAGAAGTTATTATGGTAGTATTCTTAGGCCCTTTGTTAGCCGTTATTGATATCTCTTTAACTTGGATTAGAATTTACAAAGACGCTGAAGAAGCTAGAAGAAGAAATGATAAATAGAGGATGCTAATAAATATCTAAATCTTTGCCATTCACCACAGGGCCTTTATAGTTTTTGGTAAGCTCCTCTAGTAAACTAGTTAGTGTGGTTCCAAATGTAAGTTGGTGGGTTAATACTAAAAGTTTGGGTTTGACTATATTGGCAATTGCCGCTAATTGAGAAGTGGAAGTGTGAAAAGTACTATGGTAGTTCTTCCATCTTTGTTCCCTTTTATTTAAACCCTCCTCGGAATAGACTTCATGAACTAGTATATCGCAATCTTTGGCATTCTTGATTAAGTCTTCGCTATAAGTACAATCACCTGAGACAACTATTGTTTTATCAGCAGTTTCAAATCTGAAACCCAATGCCGACCTCCATGAACCATGCTTCACTTTAAATGCTTTCACTATAATATTGCTGTCTTTATATATAATACCAGCGCCCACTTCGTGTACATTTACTTTGTATCCATTTTTATTGCCTTTTTCTAAACCATTTATTCTAATATTCATATCCTCGCTATAGGCCTGTAAGATATGCGAAGTCATGTTTTTAAGCCCTGCGGGTCCATATACTTCCAACGGACTATTTCTATCTAAGACAGCTGGTGTAAAAATAATATCGGCATAGCCTGTAGTATGATCTGTATGTAAATGTGTAATGAATAATTTTTTTAAATTTTCAGCAGCAAGTGCTTTAATGCCTTTTTGGTTGGCTTGTTCTGCACGTCTTACTACACCTGGGCCACAGTCTACTACATAAGAAACATTATTCACTACAATAGCCAATGAAGGGCCCGATGTAGAAGGGTTGGCAAAGGGTGTACCTGTTCCTAATAAAACAAGCTGTGTGCCAATATTTTTTTCTTGTGCAATGAGGGAAGTAGTAGATAGAAAAAGAAATAAAAATAAGAAGATAAACTTATTCATTGCATGAGTTGTATTTGTAAATATTTTACGCTTCTAAGTTAGCAATTTTTTATCGTTTTAATTTCCCCAATTTATAATAGTAAAAACAATTTTGGAATAGTTTTCCTTTTCATATAGAACCCCTAATTTATTTCTTTTCAACAGCACTAAATCTGAATAGGCAGCATAATCACTGATTTGCTTTTCATCTTTGGTTTTGTCAATGACAATTTTTTTAAACCAGCTTATGCCCTCGTCTTTACTAATTCTAAGGGTTAGGTTATTTCTATTTTTGGTATCTGCTGCATTTATAAAGGCAAGCATTTCTTTATTTTTATACCTGCCTATATTTAATAAGCTTCCTTGACAAACAGGATCAGGTAAGTTTTCATCAAAATAGGTGGTATCCCAATTCATTCCACCAGTATTACTAATGGCTATAATTCTGTTTCTTTTATCTCCTTGTTGATTTCTTGTATTTAATATTAGTCTTCCGTTGGAAAGCGCTGCAGCTGTGGCCTCATTGCTGCCTTGCGTTTTAAGTGATTCACTTAGATGAAATGTTTTTCCATGATCATCTGAATAATAAGCATGGGCCCGATAATCTTCAAATTTATTTTTTGGAGGACCTTCTGAATGATTAGCTGCAATAAAAATTCTTCCTTTATATATTCCTGACTGGATTTGCAAGGCATGTCCTGGTGTATTGGCATAGCTTCTCCAATCTTCTGTAAAATTATAAGCAGTATGTATACTTGGATATTTAGGCCTATGTGTTTGTAAAGTAATATTAACAGGATCGGACCAATTGAGTCCATTATTAGTAGATGTTTTATACCAAACCTCTCTTAATCCATTTCCTTTACGAACCTCGCCCTCGTGATTATTGCCTGTATTATAAAATAAATATATTTTCCCTTCTGGAAATTCGGGATCATACAAATCTAGCATAGGGGCGCTATTGCCAGCTTGCAGTGAATCATTATTTACAATGATGCCTAGCTTAGACCATGTTTTTCCTTGGTCTATGCTTCGCTTCATCACTATATCTACATTACCAAAATCATTAGAAGAAGCAATCCTGCCTTCACAAAAGGCAAGTAAATCATTATTGGGTGCTTTAATAATTGCGGGTATGCGATAGGTTTTATAACCATCCTCTCCCGAAATAAAAACAGGAATTCTTTTCTGAGAAAATACGCTTGCAATGAAACATAAATTCAAAAAGAAAAGAATTCCTATTATTTTAGTCTGTTGCATACATTTTTCTATACAATTGGCCTGTAATAAAAACAGCATTGTTGTCTTTATTTTTAGCACCCCATGCTTTAAACTTAGGATGATCGTGAATGGCTTTATAGGCTTGTTCAGAAGTCCAATGACCAATGGTACAATTTCTATAAGTTGAAGTGGTATCTGATTCGCTTAATTTTAAATAACTATAATAATTATTCGGAAATCCAATTTCAACCATAATGGCATTGATTTCTTTTAAACTAGCGATATAGGTTTTTTCCATAGCTGCATTTTTAACATCATAAAAATGTACAGAGTTGATGGCTTTTTGGGCAGTGGCTGTCATGTTTAGGCCCATGGCAGTAATCATTAATAAAAAGATGGTTTTTTTCATTTTGTTGGTTTTGAATGAGTTAAGAAATTAATGTAAATTTTTATAGTTTAATGACCATAAACTTGACTTAAAATTAAGGTATTTTACTTTCTTTATGAGACTATATTTATTATATTAGTGTAAATAAAAAATAATAAATGAAAAAAATCTTACTTTCTTTAGTTATTATGGCTGCTTTAGTAGCATGTAATAACTCCACTGCAGTAAAAACAACTGCTGCAGATGAAGCCTACACTAAGAACTTAGCAACTGCACAAGCATTTTTTGCCGCATTTGCTGCTAAAGATTCTGTTAAAATGGCTTCTTATGTTACAGATAATTTTGTATGGTCTCCGCCAGCGGTTGGACTAGATTCATTATCTAAAGATAAATGGTATGCTCAAATGCAAGTATTTATGAGCACTTACAATGACATTACATTTACCAATGGCCTTTGGAGAAAAGGAGTAGATACGAATAACAATTTAGATGGTAGTGTTAGAGTATATGGTTTATGGAATTCAAAATTTGCAAGTACTGGCAAAACTTCTTTATTAAAATACTACTGTACATTTGATTTTGATAAAGACGGAAAAATTGCTTGGCAAGGAGAATATTATAATGCTGCAGATTTAGCTATAGAGCATTAATTTATTTTTTACTAGCTATAAAAAAGGTCCCGATGTATCGGGACCTTTTTAGTTTATGCAATCTTATTTCTTTATTGGCTGAAAGCCAGACTTAGCTAGATCTTCAAAAAGCTTTTTTACTTTCTCAATACCGCTACTATCATTTATATCATAGTAATAATAAACTTCTTCATCTACTTTATGAATGGCGTTTTCTTGTATAGCGCCTTGTGACTTATATTCTGCAATCACCCAGTCTGCCACTATCTTATAACTTAGTTTATCATTCTCTGCGAACTTATAGGCTCTGTTCAACCTAAAATGTGGTGCTATAGCATTTATTTTAGTTTCTGGAAAACCAGACAGCATTGAAAATTCAGTATCCTTATTGCCGTTCATCTTGGTACTTCCTGCAATAATAATAGGTTTATTAGGGCCCTTGAAACGCTTGACAGCTCTCAGTCCCATTAAAACAGCTGTTTTATGGTGGCCATGTTGTCCTTGTTCTGGTAGTAATGTAAAGACAAAATCATAACCACGCTCCGCAAGTAAAATATCTAATCTCTTTTCAACATAGGGAATATCCCAATTTTTTCCAGAAATATAAGGTTCAATATTGGTAGAATAAAAATCATCGGGCTGTTCCATGAAATAAATATTTCGAATACCCATTATTTTTGCAGCATCAATAATTTCTTGTTTGCGTATCATGGGTAAATGCGTTCTAGCCGTGGTAGAATCGGTAATGGGTAAATCAAAATACATGGCGCCTAATTGAGAATCTGCAAAGCCGCCACCACCATCGGTCATTACAGCCATATCCACTGTGCCTTTTAATTCTTTGGTTATTTTAAATAGAGAAACCGAAAAAGTAGTTTCATCATCGGGATGTGCAGTAATCACTAAAATTTTAGGACCCTGTGCTGCAGCTATTAAACTGCTAATAGAAAAAAATAAGAAAAGTGCTAGCTTATTCATGATTAAATATTTATTGAACCCATTAATGGGGCTTCACTAAATTAAGCTAAAGTAGAGAGAGATGGAGAAAGAATTAAATAACCAAGTTCCTTTTAAATTTCTTGTAGTTAGTAACTAAACCTGAAATGTATCCTTGTCTATCTTTTTTCATTATAGACCTGGCATCCTTTGTAAAGGTTGTACCTAAATGATCAAAGAAATGTTTAGAAGAAAATACAGCCATTTCAACCATGATAGGAAAAGTATCTAATCCTCTTTTTTCTAATAAATAATAAATGCTTTTTTTATTGAGGTTCCCCTTTGTCTTGCTTACAAACCCAAGGTCTTCTAATTTTTTTAATCTATTGGCTAGCATTTTACTAGGCATGCTTTCTGGTGAGGTTTGAAACTCATTAAACAAAGATTTATGACCCCATATCATATCTCTTAAAATTAATAAAGTCCACTTATCGCCAATAATATCAAGGCTTGTAGCCACTGGGCAAATGGAACGAAAGGAAACACTGTTTGGCATAACTAAAAATTAATTAGCGAAAGTACAATTAATAATTTAATAATTCTCGTAACTTAAAAAAACACATATCACTGAAAATCAAAATATTAGAGGTTATTCTAGCTTAAGTTTCAAATACAAAAAGGCCCCTCGATAATTCGAGGGGCCTTTTTAATTTTAATAATAAATTAGTGTTTAGTATACTCTCCTTTATTGTTTACAGACATTAAAACTTTCCAAGTAACTGATTTATGAAAAGCGCCTGTTCCACCTATCAATTTTCCAATTTCACTTAAATCAGGAATAGTGGGTGTAGCAGACCAGCCACCATCTAATACATCTTCATAATTGGTATATCCATCAGCAGATACATAATTCCAATCATAGCCAGTTCCTAATGGAGATACTACATTTGAAGAAGACCATGTTTTTTGATTCACTGCACCTGATTCCATAGATTTTTTAATAAAGCTTCCCCATATTTTTCCTTGCAATTGATTCATTTTTGCTACATCAGATACCTTAGAATAATTCATTTTTATATAATCACGCTTTCCCTCTACCGACTCATAGTTTGCCATATTTAACATTGCCATTCCAACACGATGATCATCAATATTTAGACCTCTTTTAACAAAGATGGCTTCATCTTTACCCATGGATGCCATTACTTTTTTTGCACCATAATCAAATGTTTCATTTAAATCATGCATGTTTTGTTTGCTTCCAATACCTATTAAAAAAAGGATATTAGGCTCTGATTCAAGGCCACCAACTCTTTCTAATACATTCCAGGTTGTTAATTTACCTTCTTTAACTAATAATTGTCCCACTTTACTCCAAAAATATTCTTCGTTTTCTAACATCACTTTTAACTCTTTGCCGTCTACTTTTCTATAATCGTGCATTAAGTAATAGGGCTGTGTTACCTGTGCGAAACTCATAATGCAAATAAGCATTGTGATTACTAGAGATACTGTTTTTTTCATAGTTTATTTTTTTGGTGGATATAAATATAGCTCTCTTTTTAAAACTAAAAATATTTATACAATAAAAAAGCCCCGAACAATTGTTCGGGGCTTGTGGCACCACCCGGGCTCGAACCGGGGACACAAGGATTTTCAGTCCTTTGCTCTACCAACTGAGCTACAGCGCCATCCTTTGGTTCAGTTTAATAATAAGAGTATAAAATCTTACAACCTTTATGAACCGGGGAGCAAATATAGGCCAGGCGGCCTTAAATAGCAAAAAATATGGATTCTTTATTGAAAA
>Ga0222712_10007841_pt1 | contig 10221 bp, 11 predicted proteins | sample C33_657DmetaG_FD_165043 | JGI IMG/M metagenome (GOLD analysis project Ga0222712, IMG submission 165043) | Estuarine water microbial communities from San Francisco Bay, California, United States - C33_657D | ecosystem: Environmental > Aquatic > Marine > Unclassified | place: USA: California...
TATCTGCTGGTCAAGATGCGAACGTAAGTTCTGGATCAACTCGTTTCATTACGAAATCAGATTTCTTAACGTTGAACAACGTTCAAATCGGTTACAAGGTTCCTAGTAAATTCTTCCAAAACAGCCCAATTTCAGGTGTTTACCTTTGGGTGTCTGGAGATAACTTATTCTTAGCTTCTGCAAGAGCTGGTTTCAACCCAAGCTCAGCTGAAACAGGAGGATCTGATACCTACCGTTATTCTCCATTGTCTACATTGACAGCTGGTTTACGCGTTAAGTTTTAATTTTTTAAACGAAATAGAAAGATGAAAACAGTATATAAATTTTTATTTGCGGCTGTCCTAATGGGAACAGTTAGTTGTAAAGAAGAATTTTTACAGACGGAACCTACCGAATTGATTTCAGCGAATCAAATCGCGGAAGCGTCTGCTTTAAATCCGGGTTTACAATCTGCGAACGTAGCAGGTATTTATGCAACGATGTATGGCGCGGGTACGGGCGGTACAACAGGACACGATGACTTTGGACACAAAGCATATGATGTTTACGGAGATTTACTTTCTGGAGATATGGCTTTGACTTCCGTTATTTACGGCTGGTTCAGAACAATCACAGAATTCCAAACAACGGTAGATTATACACAACAAGATAATTACCAAGTATGGCGTTTCTACTACCGCCTTATCTTTGCTGCTAACACAGTAATCGATGGTTTAGGTGGTAGCGATGCGATCCCTGCAACAGCAGCTGGTCGTTGGTACATGGGTCAAGCGAAGGCGATGCGTGCATTCTCGTATTTCTACTTAGCACAGTATTTCCAAAACGAATACAACCCATCTGAGAAGATTTTACCATTGTACAAAAACACAGTAGATCCTAACTTGCCTAAGAGCTCAGCAGCGGATGTATATGCGTTAATGGTGAAAGATTTAACAGACGCACAATCTTTATTGTCTGACTTCTCTCGTGCAAACAAATCAGAAGTAAATGCTGCCGTAGCGAAAGGTATGTTAGCGTATGTTCACGGTGCGATGGGTAACAACGCAGCGATGAAAACAGTTACAGCTGATGTAATTGCGACTGGTGGTTTCAAAATCATGACAGCTGCTGAGGTAACTGGAGGATTTAATAACTTATCCACTAGCCAATGGATGTGGGGTGTAGACATCACAGTAGATTCTAAGTTAAACTTGATCTCTTGGTGGGGCCAAATGGACCTTTACACTTACTCATACGCTTGGGCGGGTGATATCAAAGGTATGGATAAAGCGCTTTATGATGCAATCCCAGCTGATGACATCAGAAAGACACAATTCTCTGCTGCGAATAAGTTAGCTCCTATCGGTAAGTTCTATCACCCGAACAAAGTAATCGGTGGTCAAAGAACAATCGACGCGGATTATATCTACATGCGTGTGGAAGAAATGTACTTGTTAAATGCAGAAGCTTGTGCTAAAACAGGTGACGAAGCAGGTGCAAGAAAATCTTTGAAAGCGATTGTATCTCTACGTGTTCCTGACGCCTCTTACATCGATGCGTTAACAGGAAAAGCGTTACAAGATGAGATTTACTTCCAAACTCGTGTTGAGCTTTGGGGTGAAGGAAAGTCGTACTTATCATTGAAGCGTAACAAGGGAACTACAAACCGTGGATCAAACCACTTGAAGTTTGTAGGTACTCCAGTTCCGTACAACGATACACGTTTAACTTTCAAGATTCCAATCGAAGAAGTTCAAAACAACCCGAACTTGAATAAGTAATCAGGTTTAAACTAAAAAGCCGCTCCTTTACGGGAGCGGCTTTTTTTTACGATTATGAAAAAGAAATGGATTTTTAGTCTGATTGGTTTCGTATTAACTACTGCCATGATGCAGTGGCAAGGTGCCAGCTTAAAAAATGCTGCCGCTCCTGGCGGGATTTTAGCGCTCGAATTTGCCCGAAATAGTGAAAGTTTACACGTCTTGCTTATGTCCTGGAAATCGAGCGATGTATGGACAAATATCCTGCTCGACTTCATCTATATACCTGCCTATACTTTCTTCTTTGTGGCTTCACTTAGACTGGCAAAGGCCGCAAACTATACGATTGTCATGGCGTCGCTTGCGGCCCAATTCGACCTTGCTGAAAATAGCCTAATGATGTTATCGCTAGCGGGCCATTATTCCTCTATTTCCTTACAAGCAACAGCTCTTTTAGCAGGCCTCAAATTCTTTTGCCTAGGCTATTGCGCGGCCGTAATCATTGCCAAACTTCTTATTTCAACTTGGTCGTATCTACGCGGCTAGGTGTATCTTGTCCTGAAATAATGCTGGTCGCGCTCTTCGCGATGGCCTTAATGATTTCGGTCATATTGTCTAGGTCCAAAGTTTGTACCTCATCACTTGCCTTGTGGTAATTAGGTTCGCTGTCCATTTTAGACGTAGAAATCGTATGCGCAGGAACGCCTAGTTCTGCTAGCGTGGCATTGTCTGAGCGGTAGAACAAGTTTTGGTCTAGGTATGGATCAGGATAAAACGTGAAGGGAGAACCCACTAAATTCTTCTTCAAAATTTCACCCATCGAAGACTTCTCATAACCCGTAATGTAGGCACTGTTTTTGCCCCATTTACTTTCTGTCCCGATCATCTCCAAGTTAAACATCGCCATCACTTGATCGGGGTTAAATTGCTTCGAGAAATAGACGCTACCGTGTCCTCCACTTTCCTCTGCCGTGAAGGCCGCAAAGATCAAGGTGCGTGCGTTGTCGCGCTTTTTAGCGTAGTATTTAGCGAGCATCATCACCGCTGTAGTTCCTGCGGCATCGTCATTTGCACCATTGTAGATGGAATCACCAGCTACTGGTTTGCCTATGCCTAAATGGTCATAGTGGCCAGAGAAAATGACGTATTCGTTCGGACGGCTTTTGCCGGGTAGGATGCCTACGACATTTGATAGTTGTAGTTTCTCCACTTGCTGCGTCGCGTTCACTTTAAACTTCGCAGGAATGGTATTCGCAACCACGAAAATAATCGTGGATTGATTTTCTCTCAGCGGACCTCTGCCGGAAAGGCGCGGGATGTATTTTGCAAAGCTCTCATGCAAGAAGGCGATCGTTGGTTTTTTTGCGCTCATAATGCGGTAGGCATTTTGGCCAAAATTCTCTCCTTCCTTAATGCTCACCACATCAAAACCCGATTTCTCGTCAATCTGAATGTTTGCTTCTTTGGAAATAATGGCGACCTGTTTAGACTCTAAGATTTGTTCATTTAGACCACCGGAAACCGAAATCACCTTCGATTGATACATCGGAAAACTCTGCAAATAAGAGCCATTCGTCTTCTGCAAACCTGCTTTCTCGAATTCAGCTGAGATGAAATTCGCCGCCTTTTCGATACCTGGCGTGAACGGTTTTCTGCCTGCCAGCTCGTCAGAAGCTAAATAAGTTTCAATGCGCTCGGTTTCTGAGCGTGTAATGATTTTGTCAATTTTCTGCGCTTGAGCCAATAATGGCAGCGCTAAGAGTAAGAAGATTTTTTTCATCGGAAGAATTTATTCCGACAATATTACACAATTATCTACAGAAATGGATTCCCCCATTTCTTATTCGTATAGACATCCTTTCCGGTCAAGGTGCGCAAAAATGCGACCATGGAATTAATCTCGTCAGGAGTCATTTGGAGGTTTTGGCCGATATTATTCGGCTTCAAACGTGCATCTAAATTGGTGTTACGCGGGTTAGCCGCAATGGAATTATAATGGTTCAAGACCTGGCGAATCGTAGCAGAAGCAGCCGTATGCATAAAGGGGGTGTTTGCGACTCCAGCTGCATTTAAGATGTCACGTAAAGAAGGAGAACGCGTGTTATCCAGATCCGTTTGATTGCTTCCGATCACACCGATAAAACCATTATTGCGTGTATTCGGATCAATGTCAAACTCCGGGGCTTGGTGACAACCTTGGCAACCAAAACCTCCGCCAATGCGTTCACTTGCGGCATTAAAGATAGGTGGATTGATAAACAAGGCCTTCCCGGCATTCTCCTGAGCAGTGAAATTAGGGAAAGGGGCACCATCATTTCCTACTTGTGCGCGGCCTATATCGTATTTCGAGTCGAAGGATTGAATGCTGCGAATAAATTGGGCCAAAGCCGTTTGCATCCGTGCCTCCGTTATGGTTGCATCGCCATAAGCGAGCTTGAATAGTTCCTTGTAATAGCCAATTCCGTTCAGTTTTGTGATGAGAGAAGTGATGGTGCCGCGGCCGGTTTGGCCACTAAAACCCATCTCTAAATGATCTACAATAGGCATCGTCGTCTGTGCCTCTAAACTGGCTGCCCTTTCATTCCAGAAAAACTTCGCCTCTACCGCATAACGCGTATTAATCAAGCGCATCGAATGTCGAATCGTCCGCCCATTTTCAACGCCTAAACTAGAAATAGCCGTATCCCCAAAGGCAAATTCCTGCTTATGGCAGCTCGCACAAGCAATCGTATTATTCGTACTCAGATTCTTGTCGTAAAATAACACGCGACCTAGCGTCGCCGCCTTATCCGTAATCGCATTCGCACCCGTATTATCCTTATTCACATAGGCCGGCTTGCCTTGTGCGGCATAATTTTCAAGCGCCGAAGGATTGATGGAAAGGGCTTTTTGGATTTCTGTATACGGATCCGAGGTAACCGTATCTAGTGAATCCTTGCAGCTGAATAATAAAATCGATAGAACAAGAGTATATAAACGCATAGGTTGATTTTTTTCTGCTAAACGTAAATGTAGAAAAATAGTATGCCTTAAACCGGTCTAGTAGACGTTTCGTAACATCTTGGCGATGAATAGCCTAAGGTTGATTAATGTCAAAGTCCAAAGGAAGTAAGTCTGCCATCCCTATTTTGCTCATTTCTCCCCTCATCTCAATTGAATAGGGATAATCCCCGTTGCGCGTTAGTTGAACGGGGCCTTTAGGGATAAGAATGGTATACGGATAGGGAGCATCTATAAAGATAGGTCTCGAAACCCGTTTTCTGTTGAAAACAACTTCCATCGGAATTTTCCAGTCCATCGTGATCAGACCTTCAGTCGATATGGCCCCTATTAGATCGACTGCTTTAAAGGAGATGTGTCGCTCGTTATTGGGGTCAAAAAACAAGCCCCTCCGCAAGTTATTCAAGTATTCCGGTTTCAATAAATAGGCATTAAACCCCTCTTCTTCCAAGCGGTTGTCCACCAAGGACTTTAAAAAGTGCTTGATAGAGCCTTCATATGCCTCCATGCGGTTGCGCTTCCATCTGCGCTCCTGACGTGCATCTTCTGGCACTAAGAACTGAAAACTAGCCAGACCCTTAAAGGAAGTTAGGCTATTCGTTTTCTCAAAATTGTACATAAAATAGGTAATCTTATAGCCCAACGTCTTGTTTACGATTTCTAATGGCTGCGAAGCCTCTGCTAAAAAGGCCCCCTCCTTCTCTGTAAAATCAACTACTTCCCTATTCGTGATGTAGACCTCCTTTCGGTTGTAACTTTCACCGATGAAGCCCCTTTCAAAAATCCTAAATTGCTTTTCCCAAGTCTTATCTTGCGAACCCACAACTCGTACTTCCGCAAGCGTTTTATTGTCTTCTTCCAGTGCGAAATGATAAACGCTCGCCTTGCCAGGTACTTCGATAAAGACCATTTTAGGCACATAACCGACCATCGAAGCTACCAATCGATGTCTTCCAGGCGGAATATTCTTCAGGACATAATGCCCGTTCGCCTCCGTCTGAGTGCCTATCGTGGTGCCTTCAAGGAACACACTAGCTCCCGGAATGGAAACGTTTCCTTTCTCTACCACAGATCCAGTTAACTGATATTTTTGCTGTGCGAAGACGAAAAAGGGGGCAAGAAGCAAGGTGAATAGAAGGCGCATCATTTATCTTTGACTAAATTTAAGCAAATAAATTCAAGAATGATTAACCGCCTATTTTACGAGCCATTAACGCCTGAAAACAGTATCACGCTGGATCTAAGCGCGAAGAATAAAGAGCTAAAACGCCGTATTTATTCGAAAATCGACGCTTTTTGTGCGTATATGGAAGAAAAATTAGGGGCCAAATACGGTGTAGGCGGCTACCTCGAACACCGCATCATCTACGAAGCACACGAGAATTTTGCGACGAACGCAGACGATTTCAGGAACATTCACTTAGGAGTTGATCTTTGGGCACCGGCGGGAACACCCGTTTTTGCGCCGCTAGCAGGATTCGTTCATAGCTATCAGGTTAATCGCGGCTCCGGAAATTATGGCCCCACCATTATTCTCTACCACCCAGCAGAAAACATCTACAGTTTATACGGACATCTAGGAATGGAAGATATGGCCGAAATAGATGAGGGAATGCCCGTGGCCGCGGGAGATCTGCTTTGCCACCTAGGCAACTCGGACGAAAATGGCGGCTGGCCTCCACACCTGCATTTTCAACTCATCCGCGACCTGCAAGGATATCGTGGCGATTATCCAGGTGTGTGTTCTAAGCGGGATGTAGCGTTTTATGCGGAAAATTGCCCGGATCCGGCTACTTTTTAGCGCCCTTCTTCAATTATGTGACATTTTTGAAAACAAGAATTTTGCGAAATCGGTCTTCCCTTTTAGTCCTAGTTTTTTAAATAGATTCCTTCGATGACATTTGACCGTTGAAACCTCGATTTGTAATTGATCTGCAATCTCTTTATTTGTGAGGCAATCTTTGGCCAGATTGATAATCCGAATTTCTCTACTCGTAAGATGTGCGGTGGGTATCTTCTCTTCCATAATAAATTCATGTTTAACACCTTCTAACATAAGTGGTGCGGTTGAATCATTCGTAACCCGAATGATAAAAAACAAAATATTAAGGGTAGAACAGGGCGGGGGGGGGGGAGAAATCGTAGATTTAAGTCTTAATTTCAAAATCTTTTGGGGAATTTAAAAAAGCAAAGTACACAATTAGACCACCAATTGGAATAAACAAAACTAGAATTATCGATATAGTTTTTTTGTAATTGGAATATGATTTCTCCAGAATAATTTGCCTAAGAACTTTTATCAAAAATAGAAAATAAGCAATGAAAATTCCTACAACCGTGATTCTGAATAACAGTGAGTTAATGGGAGATATAAGGTTCATAGCTAATTGTTTGTCGTACATTTGAATGTAGAAATAGTAACACAACCTATGGATTCATAGAAACAAGATGTGCTGGTTCCCAATAATTTACATTGAAAAGATTTAATATCTTCCCCAGCTCCACCTCTCACCTCTTGCTCATCATCAATTGACTGCTCTCTTGTAAAGCCCCATCCGATTGTATATCCATAATAGACTCGACCAATTGGAGCCTCGTAATCTGAACGCAGATTTGAAAGTCTTTCTCCGTATGGATTTGACGTCCGAATCTCATCATAATAGTTTAATAAAACTAATGCGATCAATCTTTCTTTAGAAGACAAAGCCACTTCTTTATCCAACTTTATAATTTTGTTATGATAAGTTAAAATGAATGTATTATTCGATTTATCAATATCTAGTTTAGCATTAATTCCCCAAGTATTAAAATGGGTCTCGACTGAATACGTTCTTGCTGACTTTTTCTTAAATAGAATTCTGGAATGGTTAAGATTTATATTTTCACCATTGATTACATTATTTTGACCTTGAACCTCGAAAACTAATTCGCTAGGTTTTGATTGCTCTGTTTTAATAAACTGGTTTACCCCCAACAAATAGCTAATTTTAGAAATATCTATTTTAACAGAATCAAATGAAATTTCTTCGGGTTCTATTTCAACTTCTGAATTAAAAGGTTCTATTGAATTAGTTGAAACGCATCCATTTAATAATAAAAGGGACAAAAAAATAACAACATAATAAGAGAAAACTACATACCTCAATTCATTTTTGGTCGTCTTAAAAGTATCCATATTTCTTATGAAATTTGCCCTTACTCTTCAGTGGTTTTTCAGGTTTCACCAACACTAATGTGTGCGGCGTAAACTTAGCGTATTAAAATACATGTATCAATACCGCCTAGGTAGTAGTTTAGCAGTAGTTTAGCGGTATAGGTTGATCTAAGCAGCTTTTTTACTGCCTACCTGGGAGTCTGAGCTCGAAAAATTGGAAGGAAATGAGAGGGAATACCAAAGGGTATAAACGGTAATAGCCTGGTGAAAATCACCGGCTATTACATAATTCTATCATTTTTTAAACTCGTTTACGCTAGGGCTTTTTGGTGGTAATTTCAACTACCCCGTTGGCCCCTTTTTCTCCATATCTTACCTTCGCGCTTTCGCCTTTCAAGACATTCATCGATTGAATGTTAGACGGGTTAAGATCGTTTAAGTTTATCTCTGAGGTGATGACTCCATCGATGACGATGAGTGGTTTCTCTTTTTGACCAGACGAAGGCTTCAATACAATATTTGCTTGATCTTTAGGGGAAATGTTTTTATTCGACCCTTTTACGGTCACGGTTATTTCTTTCCCGTCGCGCATACCTTTCATGACGATGGAGCTTGAATCAATGTTCCCATTCAATTTTGAAATAGAAATGGATTCAGGTGCTGCGGGTAACATGGGTGGTGTAGGAGCTCCCGGCGCAGCAGCGGGTGGCGGCGGAGGTGGCATGTCTCGCGTGGCCACAGAAAACACTTTCTTGCCAGTTTTAGGATCCGAAAAAGTAGTGGAATCAGGGCGCATCGTGATCGTGTACTGGGTTGCCATTTCTTTTTTAGGCTTAGGCTTTTGAGCACTTAATTGGATCGAGAATATGACCAAAGAAATCGCCACTAGAGGCAATACGGCAACCTTTCTTAGGTAGGCGTATTTAGGAGCTTGGGAAGTTGTTAACATGATAATTCTTCGTTTAATGGATGAATAATAGAATGAGTGACTCGGGTTTAAAAAATGATTACCGTAATGGGTTTGTAAGAGCATTTTGGCAAAAGCATCCACCTCACCTGTACCCACCGCATCGCGGTCAGCAATAAATTCGTGAATGTTTTGCAATTCTTTTTGAATGATCCAGTTGAAAGGGTTCATCCAAAAAATAGAACAAATCAGTTGAGAGAAAAGGCGATCCCAGGAGTGTTTCTCCCGAATGTGGGTGAGCTCGTGCTGCAGCATTTTTTGGCCATTTTCGTCTTCTATGGAGATGGATTTTTTCCAAAAAAGATTCGAGAAAAACGAGAACGGCGCCTCCTCTAAATCTGTTTCGATGAAGGTAAAATCGCCCATCTGTTTTTTGGCATTCATCGCCTTCAATCGGAAAATCCGAATTACCGAATAGGCTAAATAACATACCAATAAGGCACTGATTGCTCCCATTGTCACTATTTCCCAAGGAATAATGACTTCCTGAACGGGGGCAGTTGAACCATACATAAAATACTTCAATGCGGGTGTGGCGGCCACTTGTTCCTTGGAGATTGGACTAATTGTGATAGTGACAATCGGAAAATATAAACTCAAGGCCATCGCCGCTAACAAATAAAAGCGATTGTAGGCATGGTAAATCGTGTTCTTCAAGAATAGCGTATAATAGCCAAAGAAAATCCCTGAATATATCATCGATTTCAGCAGGTAAATAAATAGTTCCGTCTTATTCATCGCCTTTGGATTTTAAGTTTTGCAACAGGAGTTCTAAGTCTTCGATAGACATCTGCTTTTTGTCCACTAAATAGGACACGACATTCGTGTAAGATCCGTCGAAAAAGGATTCCGTTAAACCGGCCATCCGTTGGCCCGAATAGTCGCGTTTCGAGACTTTCGCGGAATACAAGTTGTTTCGATTCGGATTAGAGATTTGGACAAAATCCTTCTCCACTAAAATCTTCAAAAGCGTGGCCACCGTATTCGAGTGTGGCTTCGGCTCCGGCAACAGTTCAATGATGTCCTTCAAGAATCCGCCTTCCGGCAAATTCCATATGACCTGCATGACCTGCTCCTCTGCTTGTGTTAATTTTTTCATGTTTTCGAATGCGTTTCGTTTTACGTTTCGTTGAGGCAAATGTATAACTAAATTTTTAGTTATAAAATATTTCTAACTATTTTTTTAGTTATTAATTTATAAGTCGCCATTTGGAAAGTCATATTTTCTATCGAAATTTAACCCACTATGATACACGAAATTGCGACCTGCCTCTGGTTTGACAAGAATGCAAAAGAGGCTGCTGACTTTTATCAAAGCACTTTTTCAGACTTTGAGCCCCTTTCTGAAAACCCGATAGCGG
>Ga0222712_10007842_pt1 | contig 10220 bp, 8 predicted proteins | sample C33_657DmetaG_FD_165043 | JGI IMG/M metagenome (GOLD analysis project Ga0222712, IMG submission 165043) | Estuarine water microbial communities from San Francisco Bay, California, United States - C33_657D | ecosystem: Environmental > Aquatic > Marine > Unclassified | place: USA: California...
AGGCCAAAGATGGCCGGTCGCTCTCTACGAAAATATTTGGAGAGTCCAAGCCAATGAATGATTCTGATCGAATGAATCAAGTGTTGGGTTATATCCATAAGCACTTACAGGAGAAAATAACGCTTGAAACGGTCGCAAATTTAGCCAATATGAATGCAACGGCATTCTGTAGGTACATAAAAGCAAAAACCAACAAGACTTTTATTGAATTGCTCAATGATATTCGCATTGCCTATGCTTGTCGATTGCTCATGGATAGCCCACGAAATATTTCTGAAATTTGTTATGATTGCGGTTTTAACAATCTCACGCATTTCAACTATGTTTTTAAAAAAATTCTGGGGACAAATCCTTCCAATTATCGAAAATCTAAAGGAGATTTTATTTATCATGAATAAAAAAGACAGTAATCGTATTTCAATTTATAAATGACCTAAAATAGGGAGGTCTTTTTTTTGGTATTTAAATTATCTCCAATCTAATTATTCCGATTTCAATATAGAAGCCAATGGATTATCCTGAGCTTGTACGAGCATACTATTGATCAATAAACTAATCAGAAATATGTTTTTAAGTATTTTTAAAATTTAATAATGCGTCAATTAACTCAACCATATCCTCTTGGGTCAATGAGCTGCTGATCGTGGCCCTACAAATGGCAGGGGCATTTACATTAGGATAGGAGAATTGATTAGCCAAAAATCCTTTACCTTTTAAATACTCAAATAAGTAGGTCGACGATGAACAAAATGTCGGATATCCTACTAATCTTTTGATGCTTTTATTGATTTCCTTTAGCCCAGCATCCATTAGTTGAATGGAAGATTTCAATAGCTCTAATTGCGCTTCATAGGCTTCTTGCGCATGTAAACAGGCATAGCAAAATGCCGGGTTGGGTGGGGAAGAACCTACCCAAAAAGGATTAGATTTTAAATGGTCTATGGCATCTACCTCCCCCAAAATAATCCCTGCCGGAATTCCAAAAGCTTTTGATAAGGAGGCACTTTGAATCAAATTAGCTTCCGTTTTTATCTCCATAACTTGGATCCCCATTCGATGCGATTCATCGACCAATAACATATTTTCCTTTGTAAGGGAAGCGGCAAAATCAAAGTGTATGTCTTCCACCCAAGGAGATCCGGTTCCATCTATGGCGATGATATCCGTATTCTTTAGCGTGGCTTCCCACGCTTTAAATGTTCCCATAAATGGCTTATCTGTTCCCCCACATAAAGCTGGGTGCGTCTTGGGCGCAATGTTTAATTTGGCCTTTGGATTTAATTGGGAAGCTAATTGAAGTGCTGTTTGGCCGGCCAACATCCCCGATGAGCTTAATGCCGCTGCCGGCCGATTGAATTTTTTGGCGAATACATTTTCAAGTTCCTCCCAAACAGATATTTGTAAATTATTTCGCCGAGAACTTCCCCAGTTTTGCGAAAACTTCTTTATTCCTTCGATTAATTTTTCTTGAAATAGTGGATGAGTGCCGATATTTAGGTAATTAGTGCCGCCGAGCCAACGAAATTCTTTGCCTTCAAATGGGACTAATCTGCCCGGGATCGCATCTATATTTAATTTGTAAGGATTCAATTTCGTTGTATTAATTCAGCTCCCGTACCAGGTATTTTAGCATAAATGATCTTTCCATAATCGATGCGAATACCTCTTGCAATAGTATCCTCAACTAATAGACAGCCGTCCATGTCCACGTAATCCAACTGCGGTACTAATTGGGCTATGGCCGAGCAGCCAATCGTCGATTCTGTCATGCAACCCACCATCACTTTTAATCCTAAGGACTTTGCTTTTTTGATCATCCTTAAAGCGGGAGTAATGCCCCCACATTTCATCAATTTGATATTCACCCCATGAAAATAGCCTACACATTTCTCCACATCTTGTTCTAAAATACAACTTTCATCAGCCATGATGGGCAGCGCAGATTGTTTAAAAACCTTTTTCATGCCAGCCCAATCATCCGCTTTTAAAGGTTGCTCGATGAACTCTACTCCCAAATCTAATAGTACCGTTGAAAAATAAATGGTTTGTTCCGCGGACCAAGCAGTATTAGCATCCACCCTGAAAATTGCATCTGTCTCCTTTCGCAAAGCCTCTATAATTTCTAAATCGTGATCTGTTCCTAGTTTGATTTTATACAGAGGGAATGGCATCTCATGCATTTTTTCAATCATTTTTTCAATTGAATCCATCCCTATGGTATAATCCGTTAGGATGTTCCTTGTGCGAGAATAACCCCACATTTCATACAAGGGTTTATCATGCATTTTACCCCATAAATCCCAATAAGCCACATCAATGGCACATAAAGCAAATGGGTGATCATCCAATAAATGCTGGGACATTAATTTCCAAAAATCATGTGGATGTGGTAAAATATCGGTTGGCAAAATTCCTTTTATACTCGCCAACTGGCTAATCATTTTTTCCATACTCACGCCATAATAGGGTGTTTCTGTGGCCTCGCCAAATCCACTTTTGCCGTGCCAACAAAGCTCCACAATTAGGGTAGGTTGAACATCCCTTGATTCATGTGTGATGGAAAAGGTATGTTTTAACTTTAAGTTAAAGGCATGTATTTTCAATTCCATATCACGATCTTAAAGGAAAAAATGGAAGTGATTTTTCTGTAGAACCAGCCTTTTGCCACACCAGGCCATCGGCAAATTTCCAATGAATTAAATCCCCTGAACCATTGTTTTTCAGGGTTTCTGCTTGGCCCGCATTTATTTTTACGGGCAGCCATTGATCCAATGTAGGATTTGCGGAAGGTAGATTCACCACCGGTATCGAAGATAAAATCAATTGGTTTCCCAACACCCAAGGCAAAAAATAAATCCAGAAACAGGTTAATGTGGAGATCGGATTTCCAGGAAAAGCAAAAACCAATTGACCATCTCCTCTGCTTCCAACGTACAATGGTTTACCAGGCTTTTGGGCAATCTTGTGAAAGATGGGTCTAAAGCCAAGATTTTCTAACACTTCGGGGATAAAATCTTTTTTACCCGCCGATACTCCTCCTGAAAGCAATAGGATTTCATGCTTTTCTAAAGCAGATTCCAAAGATTTCTCGACGACGCTTTTTTCATCTTTCATATGAGCGACTGTCGTTGAAAAGCCATTTGATTTCAACACGGATTCTAGCATAGCAGCATTGGAACTTCGAATCTGGTGTGCTTGTGGCTTCTCATGAATGGCGACAATTTCATCGCCTGTTGAAAAAATAGCGATGGAAGGTTTCTTAAAAACGCTCAAATGCGTTTTCCCGATTGTCGCTGCGATGGCAATTTCCACTGGCCCTAATTTTGCGCCTGAGGAAAGAATCAAATCATTTTGTTTGCAATCGATCGCCTGTACATGAATGAATTGTCCTTGTTTTATAGGATCATGTCCTACATATTCCGCCCATTTTTCACCTGCTTCGTCAACAAACCTGATATCCTCAATTTTAATAATACAGTTGCAGTTTATTGGCACTGGAGCACCTGTCATAATTTCAATCGCCGCATCTGAATGAACTAATTGCTTTTGTGGTTCTCCAGCAAAGGCAATATCTTCAATAGCCCATTTGGTTAAATCGATGTTTTTGATGGCAATGCCATCCATCATGGCACGGTTGAAAGGAGGGAAATCTCTATCGGCCTTCAAGTCTTCGGCAAGGATTAAACCCAAGGAGTCTTGAATGGCTATATTTTGTACATTTTTCGGTACAATTAAACCTTGAATCAAATTTAATGCCTCGTTTGGGTTGATCATTTTGGAAACGCTATTTCTATAAATTTCTAAAAAAATCATTAAAATGAAACATAGTCCTGTATTTTTGTTGACAAAATTATTTTAATATGTCAAATTCCTTCTCTCATTTAGACGAAAAAGGCCGACCAGGCATGGTGGATGTGAGTGCTAAAAATGAAACAGTTCGTGAAGCTCGCGCCCAATCCATTGTTTTTTTGGGAAAGGAAGTAGCCTCCCAATTATCTTTAGCAGGTTGGGAAACGAAAAAGGGGAGCATCATTCAAACGGCCACAATCGCCGGAACGATGGGAGCAAAAAAAACATCGGACCTTATCCCTTTATGTCACCCTTTAGGACTTGATTCCTGTAAATTTGAATTTGAAACGCGCGAAGACCAAGTAATTATTACGTGTATTTGTCGCTTAGAAGCTAAAACAGGGGTTGAAATGGAAGCATTGGTGGGAGCCAGCATCGCCGCCTTAACGGTATATGATATGTGTAAATCGATTTCCAAAGGAATTGTCATTAAAGAAACGAAATTGATCTCTAAATCAGGAGGCAAATCTGATTTTAAGTCCTAATATGTCCTCTCATCACATCATTCGAGACAAGCAAGAACCGGCGCTCATTATTGCCAACGGGGAAGCGTGTTCCATGGATATTTTGGACCAATTATTGGAATGGTCCCCGACTGTTATCGTGCTTGATGGCGCTATTGACCGAGTAATTTCATTGGGTATTAAGGTAGATGTTTGGTTGGGAGATTTTGATCATACCTCTAGTCAGGCCATTGATTTAGCGAATTATCCGTTGAAAAAAGTTCATACGCCAGACCAAAATAAAACAGATTTAGAAAAAGCCTTTGATTATTTATTGGCAGAAGGTTATCCTGCGGTGAATGTCGTGTGGTCGACAGGAAAACGCATGGACCATACGTTAAATAATTTTCATTCGCTTGTTCGGTATGGGACTCGTTTGAAAATTGTCTTTTTTGATGATTATTCCACCACTTATTTGTTACCTAAGCATTTCGAAAAGTGGTACCCTGCGGGTACTCCATTGTCATTAATGCCTTATGGGGAAGCAAGAGGTGTGAAAAGTGAAGGACTTGTCTATGAATTGAATCACCCGGTATTAGTGTTAGGCCAACAAACTAGCTCTAGCAATGAGTCAAAATCCGATGGGATTGTTAAAATTTCGTATCTATCAGGCGCTTTGCTTATGATGGAGTGTCACGATTAATTTTCGACCATTTATCTTCGTTGGCATTTTTTCCTGGGCTGTAAAAAAGCGGTTTTTTATCCACTTCAGGGAAATAGTTTTGTTCAACAAAATTGCCCGGAAAATTGTGTGGATATTTATAATCTGCACCATAATTTAAATCTTTCATTAATCGAGTAGGTGCATTTCTCAAATGTAAAGGGACTGGCAAATTTCCAGTTTTCTGTACATAATCCATCGCCTGATTGATGGCATTGTAAGCTGAATTACTTTTAGGTGAAGTGGCCAAATAAATGACGGTTTGGGACAAAATAATTCTTGATTCTGGATTTCCTATTACTCGAATGGCCTCAAAGCAAGATTGAGCTAGCAATAGGGCATTTGGGTTTGCTAAGCCAATGTCTTCAGCGGCTAAAATTAAAAGTCGGCGCCCAATAAACTCTAGGGATTCTCCTCCAACTAGCATTCTGGCTAACCAATAAACGGCAGCGTCAGGATCGGAACCTCGAATGGATTTGATAAAGGCTGAAATAATGTCGTAATGTTGTTCGCCATCTTTGTCATATAGGGCCAAATTTTTCTGTAGTCTTTCCGTGACGAGTGCATTGGTAATCTCTAAATTAGTTGAGTTTTCCGTGGATATTAAGAGTTCGAATAGATTGAATAATTTCCGACCATCCCCTCCAGAAAAATAGAAAAGGGCATCTGTTTCTTTTAAATCAATTTTTTTAGATTTGAAGAGCGGATCTTTTTCGATGGCCTTTTCTAGCATTTGCTGGAGATGTCTGGCTTCCAGTGTTTCCAATACATAGACTTGACAACGCGAAAGTAAGGCTGAAATCACTTCAAACGAGGGGTTTTCTGTGGTAGCTCCCACGAGGGTGACTACTCCTTTTTCCACAGCGTTCAGTAAGGAATCTTGTTGGGATTTGGAAAAGCGATGAATCTCATCAATAAACAAGATAGGAGATTCAGGATTGAACATCCGATTTTTTTTCGCCATTTCTAGCGTTTCGCGCACCTCTTTAACGCCAGATTGAACCGCTGAAAGCGTATAAATGGTTCTTTTTAAGGCTCCGGCTAAGAGAGTTGCTAATGTCGTTTTACCTACACCTGGAGGGCCCCAAAGAATGCAAGATGGCAAATGGCCTGCGTCGATCGCTTTTCTTAAGGGAGCGTTTGGGCCTATGACCTTTTCTTGGCCAATATAATCCTCCAAAGAGGTGGGGCGCATACGTTCAGCGAGAGGTTGCATATTCGAAGTTACGTGAATTTTGTAAAATTGAAATAGAATTATTAAGTTTAAACTTATAAATAAACCTTATTATGAATTCATCAAGACGATCTTTTTTAAGAAAAAGTGCATTTGGCCTAGGAGCTATGGCTCTTGCTTCTCCAGCGTTAGAATCTTTAGCTGCAGCTCAATATAAAAAACTAGTGGGTATTCAATTGTATTCCATTCGCAATGAAATGCAGACTGATCCCATGGGAACGTTGACCCAATTGGCCAAAATGGGGTATAAATATGTGGAACATGCCAACTACATTAACCGTAAGTTTTACGGTTGGTCTGCCCAGGAATTCAAAAAACGCTTAGATGGTTTAGGTATGAAAATGCCTTCTGGTCACACGGTGATGGGCAAGCCACATTGGAATGATTCGAAAAAAGACTTTACTGATTTGTGGAAATATACCGTGGAAGATGCGGCCACTTGTGGTCAAGAATTTGTGATTAGTCCATCGATCGATATGGGAATTCGGAAAGACAAAAATTTGCTTTTGAAATACATGGATATTTTTAATCAATCTGGAGAACTATGTCAAAAATTTGACATGAAATTTGGGTATCACAACCATGATTTTGAATTCTCAGAAAAATTAGATGGCGAATTGCTGTATGATATCATGCTCAATAACACGGATCCTAAATTAGTTACTCAGCAATTAGATATAGGTAATATGATTAATGGTGGGGGCGTTCCAGCCGAAATTTTGAAAAAGTGGCCTGGCCGTTTTGTGTCCATGCATGTGAAGGATGAAATTGTTTCTAAAGGAGGTGAAGATAAGTATGAGAGTACCATTTTAGGTAAAGGGATTATTAATGTGTTGGAAATGGTGAAGTTGGGTGACAAATTGGGCGGAACGAAGCATTTCATTATTGAGCAAGAATCTTACCAGGGAATGGCGCCCATTGATTGTGTGAGGGAAGATTTGAAAATCATGAACAAATGGGGTTATAAATAAATCCCCATTTAAACTTTTTTAAAGAGTCCTGAGATTAGTTGCAAAGCGGAAATTCGAATTTAATTATGAGATTTATTGACTGCTTTGTTCCTAACATTCTTAGGACTTTTTCATTCTTTTAAGGCTATTTTAATTTTTTGAACACCAATTAGTTACAATGAAAAAAACGTTCATTTTACTTGCTTTTTTTAGTCTATTATTTTCAATAGCAGACGCACAAACGGCCTTAAAGCCGGCTATTAATCAAAAATCTGATGCCCTCAAAGATCAAGTGATCGCTTGGCGCCGTGACTTTCACGAACATCCTGAATTGGGTAATCAAGAGTTTAGGACGGCAGGGATTGTAGCCGCACACTTAAAGTCTTTGGGTCTAGAGGTTCAGGAAAAGGTAGCAATGACTGGTGTAGTAGGTATTTTAAGAGGAGCTAAACCAGGTCCTGTGGTTGCTTTAAGGGCTGATATGGATGCTTTGCCAGTGACTGAACGTGGGAATTTACCCTTTAAATCCAAAGTAGAAGTTGAGTACAATGGTCAAAAAACAGGAGTAATGCATGCGTGTGGCCATGATTCACATGTGGCTATGTTGATGGCAGTGGCTCAAATTTTAGCGTCTGAAAAGGCACATTTAGCTGGCACAGTCAAATTTATATTCCAGCCTTCAGAGGAAGGAGTTTATAATGCGAAAGGAGAAAAAATAATTTCTGGTGCCGAGTTGATGGTCAAGGAGGGCGTTTTAGAAAACCCAAAAGTAGACGCCATTTTTGGCTTGCACATTGAAGCGCAATCTGATTTGGGTTTAATTGAATACAAACCTGAAGCGACGATGGCCGGTGTGGACCAATTGGACATTAAGGTCCAAGGTAAACAAGCGCATGGAGCTTATCCTTGGGCTGGCATTGACCCGATTGTGATTTCATCTCAAATCGTCATGGGTTTGCAGACCATCGTTTCCAGAAGCATTAATATATCTGAAAATCCTGCGATTGTAACCGTCGGTGCGATTCACAGTGGAATTCGCCAAAATATTATTCCTGAAAGTGCCCATATGATCGGTACGATTCGGACTTTTGATCCTGCGCAGAGAGACCTTGTCCACCGAAGGATTAATGAAATTGCCACTAACATTGCCCTCAGTGGTGGTGGAAAAGCAGAAGTTACGATTGGCACGGGGTATCCAGTAACTTACAATCAACCCAAATTAGTTGAAAATATGTTGCCTACTTTAGCAGGAATCAACGGAAAAGAAGGAATAAGTTTAATTCACGCACACATGGGCGCGGAGGACTTTAGCTATTTTCAAGAAAAAGTTCCTGGATTCTTCTTCTTTTTAGGTGCCAGGCCTGCGGATAAAAAGGCCAATGAAGTGGCTGCGCATCATACGCCAGATTTTTATTTAGATGAATCACAATTTCAAGTTGGCGTAAAAGCATTGAGTCATCTGGTCGTTGATTATTTTGATCAAGCAATGAATGTAAAGAAATTGAAAAAATAAGACTATCCTTATCCCTAATAGGATTGTTAGGCTATTTTTTGTGCTTATTTTTGATTCAAATTAAATGCTTAACTACTTCTTTTTTTAATTTAATTTTTTAAGTAATGTCGAAAAAATATAATCATGTTTCATACCTATGGGACGATGCAAAAGCCGAAGCTTTGCGTGGCAATGAGGTGGATTTGTTTATTTATCGGTCTAATTTATTGGGGGCTGATTTGCGCCTGACAAATTATGGTGGAGGAAATACTTCTGTCAAGATAAAAGATAAAGATCCTTTGACGGGTTCTGAAACAGACGTTATGTGGATAAAAGGTTCCGGCGGAGACATAGGGACCTTGAAAAAATCAGGTTGCGCGGCTCTTTATATGGACCGTTTCAAATCTTTAGAAAATGTATATCGCGGCTTGGAGCACGAAGATGAAATGGTTGAATTATTCAATTATTGTATTTTTGATTTAGCGTCCAAAGCTCCTTCGATTGATACCCCTTTACACGGTTTTCTTCCCTTTAAACACATCGATCACCTTCATCCAGATGCGGCTATTGCAATTGCCGCAGCAAAAGATGGTAAAAAAATAACGGATGAGTTGTTTGGTGGGCAGATTGGTTGGGTAGGCTGGCAACGACCAGGATATGATTTAGGATTGCAATTACGCGCCTGTCTTTCAGAAGCGGCTTCCAGAGGTGTTGCCTTAAAGGGAATCATGTTGGGTTCTCACGGGCTATTTACCTGGGCTGATACTTCATATGATTGCTATATTAATACCTTAGAAGTCATTGAAAAATGTGCTGAATATATAGCTTCCAAAGAGGGCGTTGCTCGTCCTGTTTTTGGTGGAGCTAAAATTTCAAGTTTGGCACCTGAGGCGCGCAAAGCACAAGCATCAGCTTTAGCACCCATTTTGAGAGGTTTCTGTTCATCTCATGTGCAGATGATTGGACATTTTTCAGATGATGAGCGTATTTTACAATACATCAATTCAAATGATTTGGATCGTTTAGCGCCATTAGGTACTTCTTGTCCAGACCATTTCTTGAGAACTAAAATTTCTCCTTTGGTTTTGAACCTTAAGCCGGATCAAGATCTAAGTGATTTGAATGCCATTAAAGCTCAATTAGAGCCTTTATTTGTTGCTTATCGGGACATGTATGCCTCATACCATGAGACATGTAAACATCCGAATAGTCCAGCGATGAGAGATCCAAATCCAGTGGTTATTTTATATCCAGGAGTCGGAATGTTTACTTTCGCGAAAGATAAGCAGACCTCTCGTGTGGCGAATGAGTTTTATTTAAATGCCATCAATGTAATGCGTGGAGCGGAGGCGATTTCTTCGTATACGTCATTGCCACGCCAAGAAGCATTTGATATTGAATATTGGTTATTAGAGGAGGCTAAATTACAAAGAATGCCTAAACCTAAATCCTTGTCGGGCCGAGTGGCTTTTGTGACGGGATCTGCGGGTGGAATTGGAAAAGCGATTGCGAAGAAAATGGCTCAAGAAGG
>Ga0222712_10007845_pt1 | contig 10219 bp, 11 predicted proteins | sample C33_657DmetaG_FD_165043 | JGI IMG/M metagenome (GOLD analysis project Ga0222712, IMG submission 165043) | Estuarine water microbial communities from San Francisco Bay, California, United States - C33_657D | ecosystem: Environmental > Aquatic > Marine > Unclassified | place: USA: California...
CTTGAGGACCCTTCAGGGCAGCCACATCACGATCGAAGAAATACAAAGCGCTCCTATCATCTCCAATGAGGTTAAGTTGGTCTATGATATGGTGGGCAAGCGTTTCTTCTTCTATTTGCTCACTTACATACCACTGCATAAAGTTGTGAGTCGTGTAATCTTTTTCCTTAAGGCATACATCTACTACGTTGTTGATAGCAGCTGTTACATTATTTTCATGAGTTAAGAGAAGATTGAAAATATTCTGAAGGTTTTTGTAGTCTTTTTCCGGTTGGCTTACACTGGGAATGATTGCTTTACCTCCTCGATCGTTTACAAACTTGATGAGCTTCAACATGTGTTGACGCTCTTCATCACTATGAGAATAAAGGAAAGCACTAGTTCCTGGATATCCATTGATTTCGGCCCATGAAGCCATAGCCAGGTAGGCATGTGAGCTATCGGCTTCAACCTTGATTTGATCGTTGAGTGCTTTTTCTACTTTCTTGTTTAACATGGTGCTCTTTTTTTCGAAAACAAAGGTAGCTACGAATTAGTTCTAGCCATCTTCCAAAGAAAATCATGCTGAACCATCAACAACCTTTGGTTCATTATCGGGATTTAACGGAACCATTTAGGGGCTTCCACCGCAATAGCTTTGGTGATTGATGATTTTTGACTTGGGAAAATATAGGTTTTTGTGTTGGTTCTTCATGTTCATTTGGTCTGTGCCCGCTGTTGTAAAGGCTCAAACGATTCCGGAAGACAATACCGTTGCGATTATTCGGGCCAATTACCTCTATCAGTTTTCCAACAACAACGATTGGCCTGCCGATCGTAAAAAAGGGCCATTTGTAGTCGCTATCATAGGAAATAGCGATGTGTTTGATATCATGTCGGCGAAATATGCCACAAAGCCTATTGGAAGCCAATTACTCTCAGTGATGGGCACCAATGAAGCGGCTACTGCCGCTCATGTGCATGTGCTGTTTGTTGACCGATCGAAGAAGTCGGAAATAGCAAAATATGTTAGAGATTTTAAAGGAAAGAATACGCTGATTGTAACCAATTGGGAGGGTGCGCTGACTCAGGGAGCGCACATCAACTTTCTTTCAATCGATGGATCGATTCGATTTGAATTGAACAAAAACGGTCTGCGCGAGGCGGGCATTACACCGGGGATAAAAATTTTACAATGGGCAATTCAATAGAAATTCGGAAATATGGGTTGACTGCAATTCTGCTTTTCGCAGCGGTTGGATTGATTGCTCAGCAATTCCCACTAAGCACCGAAGCTGCGCGCCTTTGTCAACAAAAGCAATTCGATGCAGCACTGCAAGTCAGTATGCAAGCCCTGACCGATAATGTAGAATCAGCTGATGCATATGCCTGGTATGTGAATGGGTTTGTGTGGAAGGAATTGTATAAAACGAAGGAATACGGGTTGCGCAATAGTCCCTATCGTGAAGAGGCAGTCAGAGCATTTGAAAAGTCGATGAAAAAAAATAACTCTGCTCAACACCTGTCGATGACCCGACTGGCGCTGAAGTATCTGGCTTCAACGTATTACAACGATGCTTTGCAAGTAAGTAAATCCATTTCCGATAAAGGCGAAGCGGAGGCAGAATCTCTATTCAACAATTTTGAAAAATGGATGCAGCTAGCCGAGCCCGGAATAGCTATGACATCCTATAAGAAGGAATTTGCAAAATCAATCGGGCAGCGATATTTTGCTTTATGGCAGGCCGATACAGATAACGATGAAAATCGTATCAGGGCTACAGCTCAATACGAGAAATTGCTGGCAATGGACACAACCGATACAGATGCTTTTTACAATCTATCTGTAATCTATTATAATCAAGCCGTATTCATGTATCGAAAAATCAATCATGAAACGGATATGTTCGATATGATGACCATTCAGGAGACAGCCGCAAAACTAATTCGTGAAAAAGCACTCCCAATCATGGATAAGGCCTATGCGTTAGCACCTGAAAAGGGAGAAATCGTTCATGGAAAAATTATTTTGCATCGAGCGTTGGATCACGAGAAGGATGTGGAGTATTTCAAACAGGAAATTACCCGGCTCGTGCGTGAAGGAAAAATAAAATCGGAACATTCCTATTAGACTTCGTGGTTTGAAATTTAGGTTCTCCATATCGCGTAAGCTAACACTGGGATTCGGTCTGTATAGTGTATGCGTATTGTTGTTGGCAATATATACCGATACGACCCTGAAGAAGAGCCGCGCCATCAACCAGCGAATCAATACGATTTATGACCCGTCGATTCGTCTGCTGGAGCAACTCGATTATCAGCTTCTCAAGGCACATCAAATGATGACGCAATGGGTGAAAATCCAGGGTAAGCCCGAGGACCCGGATCGAAGAGAGGTGCTTGGTTTATGCACACAGGACATTCCACTTCAAGTAAATCGAATAGATTCGATATCTGCAGGATGGAAGGAAAATCAGAAGCTGGATAAAAACGTTTTGCTTGCTGATATTCAAACGATGCTGTTGGCATACAACGACGTTCGTGATTTATTACCCACGTTTGATAGTTATTCTATTCCTTTTCCTCAAATGGCCGCCGAGGGCCTTTTTGTCGATAACGACGAACAATTATCGCCAGCGTACAACCGAGCTCGAACCATTGTGCGTGAGCTAATTCAATCGCACCGCCGTGAAATGGAAACAGAGATTGGGAGAATGAATGCGTCGTTTTCTGATCTCACCCAAATTTTTATTTGGGTAGCATCATCTGTAATTCTGATAGGGATTTTCCTGGCATTTATTACGATTCGATCTATCGTGCGTCCGGTAAATTCACTCCGCCACAAATTGAATAATCTATCGCTTGGGATTTACTCGTTGCATACAACCCGCGCCAATAACGATGAGATAGGTGATATGGCACAGGCTGTTGACAAGCTTGTAACGAATTTTGAGCGCACCAAAGAATTTTCGCTGAGCATTGGTGCGGGAAAATTCGATATGGAGTTTAATCCTCTTTCAGAGCACGATGAGTTGGGAATTGCGCTGCTTCAGATGCGTGATGATTTGGCATCCTATCGCAACGAAATGGAGGAAAAGGTCGCCGCACAAACTATGGAAATCCGGTGGCAAAAAGATCAAGTGGAGCAGCATAATGCTCGAATCATGGAACTGTATACAGATTTGCAGGCGAGCATCGATTATGCTCAACGTTTGCAGAGCACCATATTACCGGCGCATGAAGCCATCACCGAGGTTTTCCCAAATTATTTTGTGCTGTATAGGCCGAAGGCCAAAGTGAGCGGCGACTTCTATTGGTTTGCCAATAAAGGCAAGAAGCTCATGTTTGCTGCTGCAGATTGCACAGGGCATGGTGTTCCGGGAGCATTCGTCAGCTTGGTCGGACACAACGCTCTCAACCAGGCGACCAAGGTGTACAACAGGCCTGCACAGGTGCTTAATACTGTAAATCGTTTGGCGGCCAAGGCTCTTCGTTCCAATGAGAATCAATTTGTGAAAGACGGAATGGATATCGCTCTGTGTGCAGTAGATTTGGAAGGAATGCAGCTGGAATTCAGTGGCGCTCAAAGTCCTGCTTATCTCGTTAGGAATGGTGAGCTCATAGAATTGAGTGGCGATGGTTTTAGTATAGGCTCGTATGTAAATGGAGAGCGTGATTTTACCGAGAAAAAAACAACCTTGCAAAGTGGCGATTGTATCTATCTGTTCAGTGATGGATATGCAGATCAGTTTGGCGGACCATTGGGCAAGAAGTTTATGAGAAAACAATTCAGGCAGCTGCTTTCAGAAATAAGTGTTTTGCCCATGGAAGAACAGCGAAAGGCACTCCTCCAGCGATTCATTGAATGGCAGGGTGAAAACGAACAGGTAGATGATGTGCTGGTAATTGGTGTAAGAATCTAATCAGGCAAATTTTCTGCTCACGTCAACCACAAACTTCCGCAAAAGGGTTTTACGCCCAATCAGAACCTGAAACTTCATGTCACTACGGTCGGTGAGTGAAACACTGCTCCTGATTTTTTTTCTGCCAATTTGAATTGTGGTTTTCACACAAAACCGTTTTTCCTTTTCGCCAAACGAACTTTTGAATTCTTTGGAGAAATAGTTTGCGAAGCGAATGCGCTTGACTTCCGTACCGTTTAGGTTGAAATCTGCTTCCAGTACACTGCCTGTATCGGTTATGATTTCTTCGCAGCGCTCGCAATGAAGCACTGTTCGAAATGCTCCTGTATCGACTTTCGCATCGACATGTGAGAAGCCCAAATCCGGAAAGGAAACCCTCACGTGACGACCAATAGTAATCAACTTGCTAGGCGTTGCTTTCACTCAGCGATCGAATTAAGCCTGCGAGAGAAGTTTCTTAACAGTTTCAGAAATGGCTTTACCATCGGCCTTTCCTGCAAGTGATTTCGATGCGACACCCATAACCTTACCTAAATCGCCCGGACCCGATGCGCCTAGCGATGCAATGATTGCCCTTACTTCTGCCTCGAGTTTTTCACCCGACAATTGTTCAGGCAAATAAGCTGCAATAACTCGTGCTTGCTTAGTCTCCTCTTCAATCAAATCAGCTCGGCCTTGGGCTTTATAAATATCGATCGACTCCATGCGCTGTTTGTAAAGCTTGTTGAGTATGGCGATGCCTCGTGCATCATCCACTTCGCCGCCACTTCCCTCCTTGGTCATTTCCAAGAGGAGCTTGCTCTTAATGTCGCGCAAGGCCATAAGCTTATCCTTTTCCCCGGCCTTCATGGCCTCTTTGATATCCGTATTAATTCGCTCTGTGAGATTCATGAGTTTGAAATATTGAGTCGGTCAAAAGTAATCATTTTTAAATGCGACGAATCAGCCTGAAGATGAAGCAATCCTGACGAATATCAACGAATCATACGTGGCTTGAAGTGATCTTGCAATCACTAATTCCAATCCAACTTCATAATGGAAACGAAGGTATCTCCCATTGACGATATTATCACTCACGCAGAAGATTATCTTAAAACGCGTCAACAACTTACTCAGCATGTTATAACCGAGAAGGTGGTTGTTTTAACCTCCACCTTAGTAACAGCATATCTCTTATTCGCTGTATTTGCTATGGCTGCATTATTCGGAAGTTTGGGCCTTGCTGTTTGGATTGCGCGCGAAACAAATAATTCGCTAATGGGTTATTGGATCGTAGCCTCAGCATATCTCTTCATAGGTTTAATGCTCGTAATTTTTCGAAAGTCCCTTCTGAAGAACCCTCTAATGAATGCAATGGTTAGAAATATTTACAACCCGAAAAATCATGGCTGAAATTTCGAATATCACTGAATTGCGCACTGAGATTGCGCGCTTGCGCGATGTAGCATCGGAACAGGAAGAACTCATTCGTCGCGATACTGCCGCTATTCGAGAGCAGATGAAGCCCGCGAATATTTTGATGAATACCTTAACATCCTTAACAGGCATTGAATTATCGAAGTCGATGTTCGTCAACAATGGTTTTGTCTTTGGGCTTTCCCTAATGCTGCAGCGATTGTTATTGAAAACAGAAAATCAGGTTGCGGAACAAGTTCATCGATGGACTGAGGCGCTAATTGGTAAAATCAATGATTTTATTTCACGTCATGCGCAGGCGCCGAAGGAGAAGAACTAGGCTTATTCAATCGTTTGGAATCTGATCCACCGAGCAGCAATGCAATCGGTTCCCAGCCCGGCATTCTATCGGCCACTAGTTTAAGAATACCCATGAATGGGATGAATAAAATCATGCCCGATGAGCCCCACAAGGCTCCGCCTGCAAGAATCGCTACAATTGTTACAAGGGTGTTTACATTCAGTTTACTGCTTACGGCCCAAGGGAAAATCACATTGGCTTCCAGGTATTGAACAACGGTGAAAATGGCAACCACCCCTAGCGGGTAATAGATTGAATCGAAGGTTATCCAGCTCACAACGATTGGCAAGGATGCGCCAATCATAATTCCAACGTATGGAATAAATGTGAGAATTGCAGCAATGCATCCAAATAAAATTGCATGCGGAACTCCAAGAAGCAATAAGCCAATACTATTGAGAAGGCCCACACACAGGTATACTATGAGCATGCCCTTGATGAATTGATAGTAGGCGTGAATCGTCTCCGCTAAAATGGTTCTCATTTCTGCCAACGGCACATTTGGAAGCATCGAATGAAGAACTTTTACAAGTCTTCTTCTTTCGAAGAGAATGAGCGCAGCTATGATGGGAATTAGTATGAGCAGCACAACCAAAACACTCACATTTCCAATGGTACTTTTAAGAATGGGCAATACATCGTTGCCATAACCCTTTTCAACAGAGTTTAGCCACTCAAGTTGTTTTTCTGGACTAATGTGAAGTGAATTCGTAAGCCAAAGTGAAAACTGACTCCATGTTTCAATCAGTTTGCTTTGCAGTTGTCCCCATTCCGAAGCAAAGCCGCTTATTTGCCATACAAGCAGCCAAATCAATCCTGCGGCGAAAAGAATAAGTCCGCTCATACTGATTGTAATCGATAGGACGCTTGGAACACCGCGTTTTTCCAAGGCGTGGCATAACGGATAAAGAATGCAAGCGATAAGCAAAGAAAAACTGAGGGGAATAAAAATACTTCTGCCGAGATATAGTATGGTAAGGGTGAGCGAACAGCCTAAGACTATTTGAAGGTATCGATTCATTCAGGAGCCAAGTATCGTTTTACGAGGCTTGAAAATACGACTTGACTATTTTCTAGAAACGATAAAAGTCATCCGAATAAAAAAGGCCTCGCACAATGCGAGGCCTTTTCAGTATTTCATTGGAATGAGGCTTACATCATTCCGCCCATTCCGCCGCCGGGCATAGCCGGCATGGCTGGAGCGTCTTCTTTAATGTCGCTGATTACACACTCAGTAGTGAGAAGCATTCCTGCGATGGAGGCTGCATTTTCAAGGGCAACACGAACCACTTTCGTTGGGTCGATCACTCCCGCCTCGATGAGGTTTTCGTAGCTCTCCTTGCGGGCGTTGTATCCGTAGTCGTCTTTACCGCCGCGCACTTTGTTCACTACAACGGCACCTTCACCGCCGGCATTGGCAACGATTTGACGGAGCGGTTCTTCAATAGCGCGCACAATAATAGCGATACCGGTTTGCTCGTCTTCATTCGCTCCTTTCAATTTATCGAGGGCTTTCGAAGCGCGAATCAACGCAACTCCGCCACCGGGCACGATACCTTCTTCCACAGCCGCGCGGGTTGCGTGCAATGCATCATCTACACGATCTTTCTTTTCTTTCATTTCAACTTCGGTAGCAGCACCGATATAGAGTACCGCTACTCCACCGGCCAACTTGGCCAAGCGCTCTTGCAATTTCTCGCGATCATAGTCGGAAGTCGTCTTATCGATTTGCGCCTTGATTTCACCAATACGGGCCTGAATGGCTTCTTTGCTGCCGCTTCCATTTACGATGGTCGTGTTGTCTTTGTCTACCGTGATTTTCTCGGCGCGACCCAAATCTTCCAAGGTTGCGTTCTCGAGTTTCAAGCCGGTCTCTTCGCTAATCACCTGACCGCCGGTGAGGATGGCAATGTCTTGCAACATGGCCTTGCGACGATCGCCGAAGCCTGGAGCCTTCACAGCTGCTACTTTCAGCGCACCGCGAATTTTATTGACTACGAGTGTTGCCAACGCTTCACCATCTACATCTTCAGCGATGATGAGTAACGGGCGACCAGTTTGAGCTGTTTTTTCGAGCACCGGAAGGAGTTCCTTCATAGTGCTAACTTTCTTGTCGTAGATTAGAATGAATGCATTGTCGAGTTCCGCCTCCATATTCTCTGCATTTGTTACGAAGTAGGGTGACAAGTAACCACGATCGAACTGCATACCTTCTACCGTCTTCACTTCTGTTTCGGTTCCTTTCGCCTCTTCGACGGTGATAACACCTTCAGTGCCCACTTTAGTCATTGCGTCGGCGATGAGTGTCCCAATAGCTTCGTCGTTGTTAGCCGAGATAGAACCTACCTGCTTGATTTTGTCGTTGTCGTTACCAACAGTTTTTGAGATTTTCTTGAGGTCAGCAACAACTGCTTCTACCGCTTTATCGATGCCGCGTTTCAAATCCATTGGGTTTGCGCCGCTTGCAACGTTCTTTAGACCTGCAGTTACGATGGCTTGAGCTAAAACGGTCGCTGTTGTTGTTCCGTCGCCTGCGATGTCAGCTGTTTTGCTGGCAACTTCTTTCAGCATTTGGGCACCCATATTTTCAATAGGGTCCTTCAACTCAATTTCTTTCGCAACGGTTACACCGTCTTTGGTGATGTGCGGAGCGCCGAATTTTTTGTCGATTACAACGTTGCGGCCTTTCGGACCGAGGGTGACTTTTACTGCATTTGCCAACGCGTCTACGCCTGCTTTCAGCTTTTCGCGCGCCTGGGTATTAAAGGTTATTTCTTTTGCCATGGTTTATCTTTTTGGAAATGATGGGTTGTTGATGAATTAAACGATTGCGTAGATATCGGATTCACGCATGATTAGGTACTCTTTACCGTCGACTGTAATTTCTGTACCCGAGTATTTGCCGTAGAGTACGGTATCACCGGCTTTGACGGTCATGGGCTCATCTTTTTTGCCGGCGCCTACCGCAACAACTTTTCCGCGCTGAGGCTTTTCTTTCGCTGTGTCGGGAATGATAATGCCGCTGGCGGTGGTAGTTTCTGCAGGGCTTGGCTCTACGAGCACGCGGTCTGCAAGGGGTTTAACGTTGACTGACATGATGAAATTATTTAATCGGTTAATTGATTTTTAAAATGTGATTCGCCCGTTGTCACCTTTTGTGCCAAGCACCTTCGATGAAAATTTTGTCAGTGATGAACAAAAAAAATGTCAGTGTATAGCGACACACTGACATTTTTAAGTGAATCTATTAATTTCTTTATTGCCCTTCTGCCGGAGCTTCTTCAGCAGGTTGCTCGGCGGATTGCTCAGTGGCGGCAGGTTCGGAACCACCGGCTTCTACCGGTGAGCTTGTATACCAGCGGGCGGATATTAAACAAAGCACGAACAACGCAATTCCTAAAGACCAAGTTGCTTTTTCGAGAAAGTCAGCCGTGCGCTGAACTCCTCCAACCTGAGTAGCTCCTTGAAACCCAGTGGCCAATCCGCCGCCTTTGGGGTTCTGCACGAGCACCACAAGTGCTAATAGCAATGCAACAATTACAATGAGGATGACGATTAGCGATGCCATGATATTACTTTTTGAAGTGATCTAAATTTTTTAATTGGGCTGCAAAGTAAATACTTTTTTCGGGATGTTGCTCCATCAATTTTCGGAAAGCTTTGCGGGCCTTGTCTAATTTGCCCTGTTTGGCAAACAAGATCGCAATAGTCTCTGTCATCATGCTAAAGTCTTCATCCAAACTTTCCTTTGCCAGATTACCCGAAGGATAGTCGCCGGCTTTTCCTCGAGCGATCTGCGGTTCCGAGTGAATAAAACGGTCAACTAAATCGCGCTGATTTTGCTTGGCATCAGTAGATTTTATGCGCTGAATGCCATGTGAAAGTGGCGTTGACTGGAATGCGGGTAAGTTTTCATCAAAAGAAGGTGTTTCGATTTCCGGTCGCCCCTCACTTTTTGTGTTAGGTAAAAGCTGCTTTCGCTGAGCTCGCCGATAAATCTGCGCTGCATACGAGTTTTCATCCTCGGGCTCTAAATCGGGAGTAATTTCAGAAGGCCCGCTCACCTTTGTTTCCTCACGTGCGGGCTGCACCTCAATTTCAATGGATGTGTTGACTGCCGAAACGAGGATCTGCGCTTCAAGTGGATCGAGCTCTTCTATTCGAATGGGCTGTTCGTTTGAGGAATCGATTTCCGCTAAGGACGATTCTACTGGCTGAACTTCGATAATCTCTGTTTTCGTTTCTACACGTGAAGTTGGTTTCTCCTCAGAATGGGAATGAACCGACTCAGGAGTTTCTTCACGTTCTAGAATTTTGGATGCCAGTGATCCGGTAACAATTTCAACGCTTTTTTCTTCCGAAGGTATTTCAGGCACAACACGCTGAATGCCTTTTAAACGGTGATATAGGGAAGCTCTGTGCCCTGTGTAGATAGCAGCCTGAGAGAGTTGATCGGTAAAAGCAACATCGCCACGAGCTTTAAATGCTCTGGTGAGAGCAATTTGTGCTGCTCCGAAAAAAGGAAAACGCGCTACCGTATCCCGCAATTCCACGAGTTGTT